>Ga0153990_1000003_pt1 | contig 236453 bp, 210 predicted proteins | sample TSNC074MetaG_FD_104739 | JGI IMG/M metagenome (GOLD analysis project Ga0153990, IMG submission 104739) | Attine ant fungus gardens microbial communities from North Carolina, USA - TSNC074 MetaG | ecosystem: Host-associated > Fungi > Mycelium > Unclassified | place: USA: North Carolina, Jones...
GCGGCGAAGCTGAGCGGGGCGGTGGCACCTAGGATCGCGAGACTGGCTACGATGGCGATGCGCTTGAGCAAGGTGTGCATGGTGCGTCTCCTGAGTTCTTCGGCCCTCCGGATGAGGGTGATGAATGTACGGAGCGGCCCGGCAAACGGATGCATCACAGCGCGATTATTTTTCCCTGGGCGATGACCGGTCCCGTGGGCGCGCCGGTCGGCGAGCCGGTTCGCGGTTCAAGGGAGACCGCCAGTACCGCTCCAGGCGTTAGTGCCGGTGCGAGTCCCGCGGGTACGGCCAGGGTCACGGCCGTGGCGTCCTGGAGCAGACCGAGCGAATGGGGTTTGCCATCCGCCGTGATGATCCAGGCCTCGGGACTCCTGTCTGGCCAATCCGGTTTACCGGCGGGTACGAACAGCAGTTGCCGACCATTCCCCTGCAGGGTAACGCTGAATGCCAGGCTGCCGTTACTCTGTTCCAGGCGGGCGAGCAGGGCGGGCGTCGCGACCTGGACCGGGCGCAGCAGCACGAGCAGCGCCAGCACCAGGGCAGCGGCCAGTGCCAGCCCGGTCGTCCAGCGCCACAGGCGCGGGTCGTTCCAGCGGCGGGTCGGCTCGAGTGCCGGTCGCTCCGTCGGGAACAGCCGTTGCTGGATACCGTGCCAGACGTGGGCTGGCGGCTCGACGACCGGAAATTCATCGAGCCAGTCGGCGAAATGCCGCTGCCAGGCCGCCAGTTGCGCCTGGTAGGCAGGCTCCCGCCGCACGAGTTCTTCCACCTCCAGGCGTTCATCGGCGGACAGTACGCCGAGGGCGTATTCCGCGATGAGCAGCGCGTGCCGGTCGTTAGGAGGGATGTCGTCGTTCATAGGCCCAGGCACGCTCGCAGTTGCAGGAGGCCACGCCGAATCCAGCTTTTCATCGTGCCAAGCGCGATGCGGTGGCGAGCGGCCAGCTCGGCATAGGAATAGCCCTCGAAGAAGGCGACCCGGATATAGGTCTGCTGGTCCTTGCCCAGGGTTTTCAGGCAGAGCTCGATCTGGCGACGCTGACGATGGGCTTCGAAGTCTTCGGCGACGGACTGGGTTGCCGGCCACTCAGCCAGGCTGTCGAGCGGCTCGTGCCGACGCTGGGCACGGCGGCGATCGATGGCCTTGTGGCGCACCAGGATCGCCATCCAGGTCAGGGCGCTGGACAGTGTGGCGTCGAAGGTGCCGGCCTTGAGCCAGATGGCGGTATAGGCCTCCTGCAGGACCTCTTCCGCCTCCGCGCGATCGCCCACGTACTGCAGGCATACGCCGAACAGCCTACTCGAGGTCACGCGGTAGAGCGTTTCGAAGGCCAGGCGATTGCCCTGGCCGCAGGCCTGCAGCAGGACATTGAGCGCGACGGGCTCCGGGTTCGTTTCAGGGCTGGCCGATACGGCTGATCTGCTCATCAAGGATGGCGTTCCGAAAGGAGGCACGGCAGTGTCTTGTTTTTGTCCGCTAAGGGCCGCGTTTCGCTGAGCGCTGAAGCGCGAGCCCTGACGGCTTCACTCTCCCAGCCCTCTAGAGGGCGAGGGGCGATGGGTCCGATGTACCATCGAACGAACGGCATCGCAATCGCGATCATCGTCGTGCGCCTACGGCGTCTCGACTGCGGGTGGTTGGCTGCCTGGCAGGCTCTGGCTCCGTATCCGGCTCTTGACCACCTTTACACAAGCCTACATGCCAGGCCGTAGCTGCCCTGCAGGCTGAGCGGCTAGCATGCACGTCCAGATCGTCCGACTGTTCAGGTAGCCCCGATGTCGCTGTCATCCGAATCCCCGCGCTGGACCTCGCGCATCCTGCTGGTGGATGACGATCCGTCGATCCGCGAGTTGATCTGCGGCTATCTGGCGCGCTTCAGCATCAACGCCCGCGGGGTGGGTGATGGCCTGGAGATGCGCCGGGCGCTGGCGGAGGAGGCCTTCGATCTGGTGGTGCTGGATCTGATGCTGCCGGGGGAGGATGGGCTTTCCCTCTGTCGTTCGCTGCGGCGCGACAGCGGCATTCCCATCCTGATGCTGACCGCCCAGTGCGAGCCGGCGGATCGCATCATCGGCCTGGAGCTGGGCGCCGACGACTATATGGCCAAACCTTTCGAGCCCCGGGAGCTGGTGGCGCGGATCCAGTCGGTGCTGCGGCGGACCCAGGATGGCCGCGTGCCCCAGCGCAAGGCGCCGCGGACCAGTGTCAGCTTCGATGGCTGGAAGCTCGATGGTGTCCTGCACCAGCTGCATTCGCCGGCCGGGGTGATGGTGCCCCTGTCCAATGCCGAGGTACGGCTACTGTGGGTCTTCATCGAGCAGCCGCGCCAGGTGCTGAGCCGCGAGCAACTGCTCGATGCGACCCGTGGGCGGGCGATCGAGGCTTTCGATCGCAGCATCGATCTGCAGGTGTCGCGGTTGCGCAGCAAGCTGGGTGATGATCCGCGGGCGCCGCAGTTGATCAAGACCGTGCGCGGCGAAGGCTATCTGTTCGATGCCAGGCAGATAGGGCACTAGCCGTGCGCCGCCTGGATACCCTGTTCGCCCGCCTGTTTGCGGTCTTTCTGCTGGCCATCCTGCTGGGCCATATGCTGGCCTTTTTCTGGTTTCGGCATGGCCTTGGCGAGCGACCGCCGCCCCCGCCGCCGCCCATGGAGGGCGAGGCCGGCTTCGATCGGCCACCGCCGCCCGGGCCTTTCCCGCACCGGGAACCCGGCGTGTGGCGGCACATCGAGTGGTTTCTCGGCGGCCCGCTGATCTTCCAGCTGGGCTCGCTGGTGATCGCCGCCTGGCTCGGGGCGCGGTTGCTGACCCGGCCGCTGCGCCAGTTGACCGAGACCGCCGAGCACCTGAGTCACAACCTCGACGGTTCGCCCATTCCCGTCACCGGGCCTTGGGAGACCCGCGAGGCCGCACGGGCGCTCAATCGCATGCACCAGCACCTGCTCGAACAGCTCCAGCAGCGCGGGCGCATGCTCACGGCCATCTCCCATGACCTGCGCACGCCCCTGGCGCGGGTGAAGCTGCGCATCGAGGACATCGACGATCCGCGCCTGCACGCCCGGGTCAGCCAGGACGTGGACGACATGATCGAGTTGCTCGACGGTACCCTGAGGTACCTGCGCGAACAGCACCGCCAGGAGCGGCCCATCCTCTGCGACGTTCAGGCGCTGGTCGAGGCCATGGCCGAAGACGCGGCCGAGGAGGGCGCCCAGGTCGCCGTCCAGGGCAGCTGCCAGCCGCTGAAGGTGGCGCCCATGGCGCTGCGCTCCTGCCTGGGCAATCTGCTGCAGAATGCCCTGCGCTACGCCGGCCAGGCGGAGATCCGCCTGAGCGAGCAGCCGGAGCGGCTGATCATCTCCATCCTCGACCGCGGGCCGGGCATACCGGCCCAGTATCGGGAAGCGGTGTTCGAACCCTTCTATCGCCTTGAGGGGTCGCGCAACCGATCCTCCGGTGGGACCGGACTGGGGCTGGCCATCGCCCGGGAAGCGGCGGCGCACATGGGCGGCGAGCTGACCCTCGGCGAAACCCCCGGCGGCGGCCTGACCTGCCAGGTGGTGCTGCCCCGCCCCTGATGTATCGCCCGGCATACAAAGTGATCAAACGGCCGACATCTACCCGGCGGATACTGGGAGGCGCGGAACACTGATGTCCGCATTTCCCGGGAGAGACATCCATGATCAGCGGAATAGGCAGTGGCTACTCCAGCTACTACAGCAGTGCCAGCGCGATCAAAGGCACTGGCGCGACAGCGTCCGGCAGTAGCGTCAGCGGCAGCGAAGACGGTAATCCGTTGAAGAAGCTGTTCGGCAAGCTCGACAGCGATGGCGACGGCTCCATCAGCAAGAGCGAACTCACCACCGCCGCCAGCGCGGCGAGCGATACCCAGACGGATACCGACGAGAGCGGGGATATCGACGTCGACAAGCTGCTCGGCATGCTCGACCAGGATGGCGATGGCAGCGTCGGCGAAAGCGAATTCGCCTCGGCCTTCGCGCCGCCGCCGGGTGGGCCTCAGGGGCAGAGGGGCACCGAAGAATCCAGCGATTCCAGCGATGCCGGCGTTGCCGGCCTGGGCGGTTCAGCGCCTCCGCGCATGCCGCCGCCACCGCCGCCGCAGGGGGCGAGCGGGCAAGGGGACAGCGAGGCCGATTCCAGCACTCAGGACGCGTCGAGCCCCTACACGCAACTGGTCCAGGCGGTGTTGCGCCAGTACCAGAGCATCGGCAGCAACGGCAGCAGCACTGCCGCGGGCAGCACCTTGAACGTGGCCGCCTGAGCAAAGATCGGTAGTGCAGGGCAGGGCGGCCAGAGGCCGTCCGGTCTGCGCATTCAGTCTGCACTCGACCTCCTGCTCGACTCCGGACTCCTTTAGTGGCGCTTACCTAGGCCGTCGGCCAGGTAGATTCGGCGTTACCGCCTCTCCCCCGCGCCCCAGCAAAATCTCCAGCTGTTTCAAGATGTTGCCATCACCGGCTGGCCTTGGATTCTCACGAAAACGTTATGATATAACGTGCGCCTTCATTGGCTTGGTCGATGCCCAGCTGTAGGCAGCGGGTATCGGCGCTTTCGCTCTGCTAAGGACTGTCATGCCTGTATCCCGCTCCCTTTGCCTGGCGCTGACCGCTTCGGCCCTGGCGACCCTGGTCGCCTTGGTGCCGCCGCTGTCCAGCGCCGAGGAACGCGTCTTCGACGTAGTCGGCCCTTTCGAGATCGGTGGGCTGGACCCGTCGATTTCCGGTTTCGTCTTCCAGCGCATGCAGATCACCGAGACCCTGCTCGAAGCCGATGCCCAGGGTAAGCCGATTCCCGGACTGGCAGAGCGCTGGACCGAATCGGCGGATGGCCTGACCTGGCGACTCGCCCTGCGCCAGGGGGTGAAATTCCATGACGGCAGCGCGCTCACGGCCAAGGCCGCGGCGGCTGCCCTCGATGCGGCGCGGGGCAAGCCGGGGGTGCTCAAGCAGGCGGGCATCGAGTCGGTCATCGCCGAGGGCAACGAAGTGGTGATCCGGCTGGCGAAACCCTTCAAGCCCCTGCTGGCACTGCTGGCGCATTCCTCCACCAATATCCTGGCGCCGGCCGCCTATGACGCCGAAGGCAAGGTGCAGAAGATCATCGGCACGGGGCCGTACCGGCTGACCCTGCTGGAACCGCCGCAGCGCCTGGCCGCCGAACGTTTCGAAGGCTACTGGGGCGCCAAGCCGGAGATCGCCCGGACGACCTACCTGGCCGCCGGCCGCGGTGAGACCCGCACCCTGATGGCCGAGAGCGGCGATGCCGAGCTGGTGTTCCAGCTCGACCCGCCCAGCATCGCCCGCCTCAAGCGCTCCAGCAGCCTAAAGGTGCTGATCGAGCCAGTCCCGCGGGTGGTGTTGCTGACCCCGAACTCCGGCGCTGGTGCCACGGCGCCGGTCGAGGTCCGGCAGGCGCTCAGCCTGGCAATCCAGCGCGACGGCGTCGCTGCCGCCGTGTTGCGGGCGCCGGGTACCGGGGCGACCCAGTTGTTCGCGAAGAACGTGCCCGCCTGGCACGACCCCGCGCTGGCGCCGCTCGCCTACGATCCGGCGGCGTCACGCAAGCTGCTGGCGGGGCAGGGCTGGACCCCCGGCGCCGATGGCATCCTGCAAAAGGACGGCACGCCACTCAGGCTCAAGCTGCTGACCTATTCCGACAGACCCGAGCTGCCGCTGATCGCCACCGCCCTGCAGGCACAGTTGCGCGAGGTGGGTGTGGACGTGGAGGTCGCGGTGCAGAACTCCAGCGCCATCCCGGCCGCGCACAACGATGGGTCGCTGCAACTGGCGCTCTATGGCCGCAACTTCGCCCTGGTGCCGGATCCCCTGGTCACTTTGCTCAATGACTTCAGTCACGGCGGCGCCGAATGGGGGCCGCTGGGCTGGAGGAGTCCGGCCTTCGACCAGGCCCTGGCCGCGCTGCTGGCCAGCGAAGATCCGGACGAGCAACAGCGCCAGCGCTATGCCGCCATGGCCCAGGTGCAAAAGGACCTGCCGGTGATTCCGGTGGCCTGGTACCGCCAGACGATGGCCGTCTCCAATGCCGTCGAAGGCGCTGCCATCGATCCCTTCGAGCGCACCTTTGGCCTGAGCACGCTGCGGTGGGCTCAATGACCCGGCTGCTCGCCTTTCGCCTGCTGCAGGCGGGCCTGGTCGCCCTGCTGGTTGGCGGTCTCACCTTCCTGTTCATGAACCTGCTGCCGGGCGACGCCGCCTACCGCATCGCCGCCGGACGCTACGGCTATGACCTGGTGGATACCGCCGCGGCCGAGGCGGTGCGGGCCGAGCTGAATCTGGATCAGCCGCTGCTGTGGCGTTTCTTCGCCTGGATCGGCGATCTGCTGACCCTGGATCTCGGTCGCTCGCTGGTCTCCGGCAAGCCGGTGATGGACGTCGTCGCCCACGAACTGGGCAGCTCCATCCGTTTGGCCATCGGCGCCGTGTGCCTGTCGCTGCTGCTGGGTCCGCCGCTGGGCGTGATGGCCGGTCTGCGCCCGGGCGGCCTGCTGGACCGCGGCCTGCTGGTGCTGACCACGGCGATCCGCGCGCTGCCGCAATTCGTCCTGGGCGTGATCTTCGTGCTGCTGTTCGCCATCTCCTGGCAACTGTTCCCGGCGGCCGGTCACGGTACCTTCTGGCACAGCGTTCTGCCCACGCTGACCCTGGCGCTGGGACTGGCCGCGGTGTCGTCGCGGGTCGCCCGGGATGCCACGGTGGAGGTGGCCGCATCCGCCTACTACCGCTTCGGCCGCCTCAAGGGCCTGAGAGGCGCTGGCGTCTTCCTCCGCCATGGCCTGCGCAATATCGGCGTGCCGGTGGTGACCTACCTGGGCGTACAGCTGGTGTATCTCATCGAAGGCGTGGTGGTGGTGGAGACGCTGTTCGCCTGGCCGGGCATCGGCCACGGCCTGGTCCACGCCATCGTCCAGCGCGACGTGCCCATGGTGCAGGGCACCGCCCTGGCGATGGGGCTGCTGTTCGTCATCCTCAATACCCTGGTCGATCTTGCCAACCACCTGATCGATCCGCGTGGGAGAGCCTCATGAATCTCGACGCTACCGTCGCTTCGGCGGCGCCTCCGGTCAAATCCTCCGCGCGTGGGCTCGGCCTGGGTCTGCTGGCGGCCCTGATCGCCTTCGCCATCCTCACGCCGCTGCTCTGGCCGGGCGACATCGCCCGCCAGGACTATGAGGCGATCCTCGCGGCGCCCAGCAGCGCCTATCCGCTAGGCACCGATCACCTGGGTCGCGACATGCTGGCGCGGCTGGCGGTCGCCATCCGCTTCTCGCTGGGGCTGGCCTTCATCAGCGTCTGCACCGCCGCCATTCCCGGTGTGCTGCTGGGCATCCTGGCCGCCTGGAAGGGCGGGCTGGTCGACAAGCTGCTCGGCGGTCTCGCCGAGTTGTCCCTGGCCCTGCCGGGTCTGCTGCTGGTGCTGCTGATCGTCGCGGTGTTTCCCGGCTCCTTCGTCGCCCTCTACAGCGCCGTGGCCCTGGTGCTCTGGGTGGAGTATTTCCGCATGACCCGGGCGCTGGCGCGCACCGTGCTGGCCTCGCCGGCGGTGGCCGCCAGCGGGCTGCTGGGCTTCGGCCCCGTCTACATCGTCCGCCGGCATCTCTGGCCGCAGCTGGCGCCGGTGCTCCTGACAATCGCCGCCTTTGGCGCGGCTTCGACCATCATGGCCATCGCCGCTCTGGGCTTCGTCAGCATCGGCGTACGCCCGCCCACCGCCGAGCTAGGGCTGATGATCACCGAGTTGCTGCCCTATTACGCCGAGGCGCCGCTGGTCATAGGTCTGCCGATCCTGGCGATCTTCCTGACCGTGCTGTCGCTGCTGCTCATCACCGGAGGCCGCAAGCCATGACCGCCTTGCTCACCACCACGGCGCTGGAGATCCGTACCGCCGATACCCAGCTGGTGGAACCGCTGTCCATCCGCCTGGCGCCGGGTCAGGTGTTGTCGATCATCGGCGAGACCGGCTCGGGCAAGAGCCTGTTCGCCCAGGGCGTCGTCGGCAATCTGCCGGTGGGGCTAGAGGCCCACGGGCAGATAGGCCTGGCGGACGGCTTCAGCGAAGAAGGCCGCCAGACCGGTCGCCGGGCGCACTGGGGCAGGGGGCTGGCGGTGCTGCCCCAGGAACCCTGGCTGAGCCTGGACCCGACCATGCAGGCGCTGTCCCAGGTCGCCGAGACCTATACCCAGGTGGTCGGCCTCGGTCGTAGCGAAGCCCGCGACAGGACCAGCGCGGATCTGGCGCGGCTGGGCCTGGCCGGCGCCGAGCGCAAGTATCCCTTCCAGCTGTCCGGGGGCATGGCCCAGCGCCTGGCCTTCGCCGCCACCCATGCCGGCGGCTCGCCGGTGCTGATCGCCGACGAGCCCACCAAGGGGCTGGATCGCGACCGCATCGACGAGGTCATCGACCTGCTCAAGGCCATGCTCGCCGAAGGCGGCAGCCTGCTCATCATCACCCACGACCTGGAAGTGGCGCGCCGGCTGGGTGGCGAGGTGATGATCATGCTCAAGGGACGGGTCATCGAAGCCGGTCCGGCCGAGCAGGTGCTGGGCCAGCCGCAGCATGCCTATACCCGCCAGCTGCTGGCCGCCGATCCCGCGCGGTGGCCAAGACGTCCGTCGCGGCCCCTTACCGGCGAAGCCGTGGTCGCGGTGGAAGGGCTCGCCGCCCAGCGCGGTGGCAGGCAGCTGTTCGAGGAGTTGTCCTTTACCGTCCGGCCCGGGGAAATCCTCGGCGTGACCGGGCCGTCGGGCTGTGGCAAGTCGACCCTGGGCGACATCCTGCTCGGCCTGGCCACACCCGGCGCCGGGACGATCCGCCGTCAGCCGGGGCTCGGTCGCTTCGCCTTTCAGAAGCTGCACCAGGATCCGGTGGCCGCCTTCGCGCCTTCGGTGACCATCCGCCAACTGCTAACGGATCTGGTGCGACTGCATCGGCTGGATGCGACGCGCATCGGTCGGCTGATGCAGCGCCTGCGCCTCGACGAGCGCCTGCTGGATCGACTGCCCGGCAACATTTCCGGCGGTGAGCTGCAGCGCTTTTCCCTGCTGCGGGTGCTGCTGCTCGATCCGGCGCTGATCTTCGCCGACGAACCCAGCTCGCGGCTGGATCTCATCACCCAGAAGGAGATGATCGAGCTGCTGGTTGAAACCGCCGATGAATCCGGAACCGCCATCCTCCTGATCAGCCATGACGAGGACCTGGTGAATGCCGTCGCCGATCGGCGTATCCATCTGGCAGATCCGGCGCTTGCGCGGAGTCTGGTGGATCGGCAATCCCGTTCCAGGGTGATGGAGGTGGTCTCCACCGCTCAGGAATAGGGTTTTCGCCGGCATCCCTCGGCGCCGGCTTCACCCTCCCAGCCAAGAGCGCCTCCTGACACCCGGCGGCCACAGTCGCGTGTTGCGTGCAACGGCCGTGGCTAACAGCCCTGGGTAGCGGGCAGGAGGTGGCCACACCCTGCTTCGAGCGCCGCAGATTCAACTTGGTATTACTTTATTGCAAGTTGCCGGTAATGCGCTTTGGGTCAGTTTGAGCGGAATCTCGGTTGGCGGCACAACCACTGGGCGACTTGATCTAGGTTTTTCGTCGACCTTTGTTTGGTTGGGGCGTCCACTGCGAAGTTCGTAAGTTTCCGCTGTTCAATTAAGGCATTCTTATAATACGTCCGCTTTTTATCGTCAGTGCTAGTTGGTTGTCGGCGGCTGTTGGCGCTAAAAGCCTTGGTGTCTCAAATTTCCAAATTTGAATTTTGAGTGAAAGAGCGCCTTATTACTTGACTCATGCTGAAAAGAAAAAGCAGCATTATGCATCCCGTGTAGACGTGCCCCTGTTGCCAATCGACTGCAAGGCGGTGTTCGTACAAGAGAACGCTCTAGCAATGAAGTTCATGTGACGACTGATTTCTACACCCTTGGTTGGGCAAGAGTACGAAAGTTTATGTGGCCCAGTTTGGCAAGGGCCTCAAGTTCTAGCGAAGGCTTGAATAAGTTAGCCTGCAACTCCGCTTTTTGGCGCTAAGGAACTGATGATTCTTATATCCGCAGTCTTTTCTTTCTGGTAGTCGATTCGCCAGCGCCATGACCTGATTTCAGAGTCCGTACTGGGGAGTGCGGATTCTCTTCAACGCGCATATCAAGCCACGCCGGTGCGGCTCTGCTTTCCGGCGCGCGTCTGGCTGCGCGTCTTCAACCACTAGTAGTCGCCGACAATGAATAGGGGAAGTTATGCAAAGCTCGCGTTATCAGAAAGGAGCTATATCCAATAGCCCTTTGACCAGTTTCAGCCGATTCTTCGGCCCCTGGACGCTTGGGGTGGTGGGCGGCTGTACGCTGCTGCTTGGCTGCAAGGCAGCCTTCGCCGAGGGCTTGGTTGACGACAGCAAACTGGTGCTGACGGTACGCAACTTCTACTTCAACAGTGACCGCGCCAACGGACGGGCGAACCAGGAAGACTGGACTCAGGGTTTCCTGCTGGACTATCAGTCAGGGTTCACGCCGGGCCCGGTGGGGGTCGGGGTCGATGCCTTCGGTTACCTGGGCCTCAAGCTCGATGCCGGCCCGGGGCGCCGTGGCACCGGTAACTTGCCCGTCCATGCCGGGAACGAGCCGGCTGACGAATATTCCCGTGCCGGCGCTGCGCTGAAGCTGCGTCTGGGCAATACCGTGGTGCGCTATGGGCAACAGGCGCCCACGGCGCCGGTGTTCGCCATCAGCACCAGTCGCCTGCTGCCGCAGACCGCCACGGGTTGGAGCCTGCTCAGTAACGACGTGACGGATCTGTTGCTGGAGGCAGGGCATTTCACCTCTTCCACCGATCAGGTCAGCACCAACCGCAACGGGGATCTCTGGGCCGGATACGCACGGCAGCGCGCCGACCACATCGATTTCGCCGGTGGCAAGTACAGCCCGGTCAAGGGCGTCAGCCTGTCGCTCTATGCGGCGCAGCTGGATGACATCTGGAACCAGTACTACGGCAACCTGAATCTGGTGAAGGCGCTGTCCGGCACCCAGGCGCTGACCTTCGATGCGAATCTCTATCGCACGCGGGATACCGGAGCGGCCAAGGCGGGTCCCATCGACAATACCTCCTATAGCCTGGCCACCGCCTTCAGCCAGGGGCCGCACACCTTCACCCTGGGCTGGCAGCAGATCCATGGTGATACGCCGTTCGACTATGTGGCCCTGGGCGACAACGACCGCCTGGGCGGCGGAATCTTCCTGGCCAACGCCGTCATGCTCTCCGATTTCAATGCCCCGGGCGAACGCTCCTGGCAGGCGCGCTACGATCTCAACTTCAAGACGCTCGGCGTGCCCGGCCTCAGCCTCATGACTCGCTACCTCGAGGGCAGTGGTATCGATGGCCGTGATCTGCCGGCCAACAGTGCCTATCGCGGGCTCTATGGCGCCGACGACCACGAGCACGAAGTCGACCTGGAGGGTCGCTACGTGCTGCAGTCGGGCGCGGTCAAGGGGCTGTCGATCCGGGTCCGTCAGGCCTGGCACCGCGGCTCGCCATCCACCGGCGGTTCGGTCAATCAGCTGCGGGTCATCCTCGACTATCCGCTGCAATTGCTCTGACGCTACCGTCCTCCAAATGGACGCCGCAACCGCTGGCAAGCGGTTCGCGGCCGTCCGTCGCCCCTGGCTTAAGGGGGCACCGCTGCGCCGATATCCCTAATAGTCATTTTATCAGGGATGCCCACCCATGAATCTTCGCAGCCTGAACGTCGCGCCCCGCGCCGTGCTGTTCTTTTCCGTGATCGTCCTGATCGTCTTCGCCCTCGGCGGGGTCGCCGTGGTGCAGATGGGCAAGCTGTACGATGCGGAACAGGAGGTGGAGACCAGTTGGCTGCCGGGCAACCAGCTGGCGGCGAAGATGAGTGGCGGATTGCTGCGGCTGCGCCTGGAAAGCCTCAGGGCCACCACCACGCCGGATCCGCAGCTGCGGGCCCAGACCGTCGCGGCCTTCCCCGGCTATCGCGAGGCCTTCTTCACCGCGGTCAAGGACTACGAAAGGACCGTGGCCGACGCTGAAGATCGCCAGCTGTACGCCGCCGTGGTCAAGGGCGCCGAAAGCTACCGGACACTGCTGGATACCTTCGAGCCCAAGCTGCGCGCGGGCGACAACGAAGGCGCCATCGCCCTGATCAACACCTCGATCCGTCCGCTCACCAACGCGCTGGAAAAGACCATCGCCGAGCTGAACGCCTTCAACGAGCGTGGTGCCAAGGCCGCTGGGCAGGCGGCCGGCGCCACCTATGCCAACGGCCTGCTCTGGGTCTATGGGCTGATCGGCCTGACCATAGCGGCCACCGTCGTGCTGGCCGCGCTGCTGATCCGCAGCATCACCCTGCCGGTGGGCGAAGCCCTGCGCATCGCCCAGCGGATCGCGCGCAAGGACCTCACCGAGCGCATCACCGTGGTCGGTCGTGACGAGGCCGCAGGGATGTTGCAGGCGCTGGCCCAGATGCAGGGCAATCTGCGCGACACCCTTTCCCATATCGCCGACAGCTCGACCCAGCTGGCGTCCGCAGCGGAAGAAATGACCGCGGTGATCGATGAAGCCGGGCGCGGTTATGTGCGGCAGAACGACGAGGTCAATCAGGCTGCCAGCGCCGTGACCGAGATGAGTTCGGCGGTGGAGGAGGTCGCGCGCAACGCCGCCGATGCGGCCAGCACCTCGCTGCATACCCAGACCCTGACCAGCGATGGCCTGGACAAGGTCACCCGCACGGTCCAGTCGATCGAGGCACTGGCGCAGAACGTGGCCAGTACCAGCGAGCAGATCCAGGCCCTGTCCTCCCGTGCCCAGGACATCAACGCCGTGGTCGAGGTCATTCGCGGCATCGCCGAGCAGACCAATCTGCTGGCGCTGAACGCCGCCATCGAGGCGGCCCGGGCGGGCGAGCAGGGCCGTGGCTTCGCCGTGGTCGCCGACGAGGTGCGGGCGCTGGCCCATCGTACCCAGCAGTCGACTCGCGAGATCGAGCAGATGATCGGCGCCATCCAGAGCGATTCGTCGCTGGCCGTCAAGGCCATGGCCGAGAGTCAGCAACTGGCGGGCGAGTCCACCTCGGTCGCCCAATTGGCCAATGTGTCCCTGGAACAGATCGCCGCATCCATCTCCCAGATCAACGACCGCAATGCGGTCATTGCCACCGCCGCCGAAGAGCAGGCCCAGGTGGCCCGCGAAATCGATCGCAACATCACCAGCATCCGCGACCTGGCGACCCAGAGCGCGACCGGAGCCACCCAGACCGCCAGCGCCAGCGCCGAGGTCTCCAAGCTCGCCACCGGACTGAATCGCGTGGTGCGGGAATTCGCCGTCTGACCTGGCATCGTCGCGCCGTTCCCGCCTAGCCCGGGCGGGAAGGGCGCGCAGCCTCCCGCTGCATCTTTGCCTCAGTCACCCATGCTGCAATAGCCTGACTACTACTCGTCGCGCGGCACTCTTCCAAGCGGCGGCGGGGCCTCTGGCACGCCCGCTCGGCGCTGGCACACCCGCCAGACTGTCTTTAGTATCCCGTTACATCGCCTCTGGCATCCGGTAGAGAACGAATCGGCGCTTGGCCTGCCTAAACAGTGTCCAATCAACCCGGAGTCCTACCATGAACGCGAAGAAAATCTCTGCCCTGATGTTTGCTGGTCTGATCGCCGCCAGTGGCGCTGCCTTCGCCACCGAAGGTGCAGGCAATCCGCCGAAGGCCAACAGCGCCGGTATGGGCACCCCGGCGGGTCAGAAGACCGGTGAGGGCGCAGGCGCTGCTACCGGCGCTGGCAAGACCACGCTCAACGAGCAGGGCCAGAAGCAACAGCAGTAAGGTCGAAGGGTCGCTGGCACCGCCGGCGACCCTGAACCTGCGTCTAGAATGGAACTTTACAGGCCCCTTGTGTCCAAGGGAGCCGAGCGTGTGGGTACAGGGGTCAGATGGTGAGTGCGGAACAGAGCAAGGTTGTCCTGGTCGTCGAGGATGAGCCGCAGATTTTGATGATTCTTGCGGATTATCTTTCCGAACTGGGCTACACCGTCTTGCAAGCCCCCTCGTCGCTCGAAGCCTTCCGGATCCTGGCCGGGCGGCCACGGCTGGATCTGCTGATCACCGATTTTCGTCTGCCCGACGACGTGTCCGGCGTGATGATCGCCGAGCCGGCGCTCAAGCTGCGCCCCGACCTCAAGGTCCTCTTCATCAGCGGCTATCCCGCCGAAATCATCGACACCGGTTCGCCGTTGCTGGGCAAGGTCCCGCTGCTGACCAAGCCTTTCTCGCTCGAGCGTCTCCACCTCCAGGTGCAGAAGCTGCTCGGCGCCTGATCCTCGCTATAGCCACAGATCGTTTTCCTGCCTGGGCAGTCTATTGATCAGGTGCGACCAGTCCGGTCGCCTCAGGTTGGAGACATCGGCGTCCATGGCTATCAAGCATTTCGATCATCACGAAGCGATTTCGTCTGCCGTTCCGGCTGAACAGGGTTTTGAAGCGGTCATCGCCGTCAAGGCGCGGCGCGATGACGCCCGTCCGACCTTTCACAAGGTCGCTACCGAGCGGCATTTCGATCTGGCCTCGGAAGCGGAAGAAGCCGCTGATGCCGCGCTCAATCGGGTGACGGAAATCGGCGAGAACGATGAGCTTCTTTGGGACGAGCAGGCCGTCTGATGAAGAGAGACCAGGAGCAGGGCGAAGAACCTCGACAGACCCAGGAATCCACTCCGGAAGATCCGGAGCTGAGTCGTGAAGAAGAGGAGGATGTCGGCGAGAGTCAGCTGCCTCGCGCGGTGGTTCTCCACGAGATCATCCGCACCCAGGGTGATCATGAACTGGAGCGGACGATCGCGGCGTTGTTCTGGTCGGCACTAGCGGCCGGTTTGACCATGGGCCTGTCGTTGATGGCGATGGGATTGCTCAATGCCAACCTCCCCGAGGGTGGCTACAGCAAGGTTATTGCCAGCTTTGGCTATTCAGCCGGCTTTCTGGCGGTGATCCTGGCTCGTCAGCAGCTGTTCACCGAAAACACGCTTACGGCGGTCCTGCCGGTGATGAGCGAACCAACGCTGCACAACTTTGGCCGTCTGGCCAGGCTGTGGAGCATCGTGTTGGTGGGCAACCTGATCGGTACCATCTTGGTGGCCTATGTGGTCCTCCACCTGCCGCTGTTCGACGCCAAGACCGACGCGAAATTTCTGGAAATCGGCACCCATGTCATGGAGAACGACGCCTCGGCGATGTTTGCCAAGGGCATAGTGTCGGGCTGGATGATCGCTACCATGGTCTGGATGCTGCCAGCAGCAGAGAACGCCAGGATCTGGATCATCGTGCTCATCACCTACCTGATGGCCCTGGGTGACTTCACCCACATCGTGGTGGGTAGCGTCGAGGTGGCCTATCTGGTCTTCGCAGGGGAGGCGAGCTGGAGCGATTTCCTGCTGACCTTTGCCGGACCGACCCTGGCTGGCAACATCGTCGGCGGCAGCCTGATCTTCGCGCTGATCAGCCACGCCCAGGTGCGCAGCGATACCTGAACGCAAAAGGGCCGGCAAATTGCCGGCCCTTCGCAGTGATCAGGCAGCTGCCGCGATCACTCGTCGTCGTTCAGCTGACCCATGGCGGTGGTGTTGAAGCCACCGTCGACGTAGAGGATCTCGCCGCTGATGCCCGACGCCAGGTCGGAGCAGAGGAAGGCGCCGGCATTGCCGACTTCGTCGATGGTCACATTGCGACGCAAGGGCGTCTGACGCTCGTTGGCGGCCAGCATCTTGCGGAAGCTCTTGATGCCCGAGGCGGCCAGGGTGCGGATGGGACCGGCGGACACGGCGTTGACGCGGGTGCCTTCCGGGCCGAGGCTGCCGGCCAGGTAACGGACGCCGGCCTCGAGGCTGGCCTTGGCCATGCCCATGACGTTGTAGTTGGGCATGGTGCGTTCGGCGCCCAGGTAGGACAGGGTCAGCAGGCTGCCGTTACGGCCGCGCATCATCTCGCGACCGGCCTTGGCCAGGGCGACAAAGCTGTAGGCGCTGATGTCGTGGGCGATCTTGAAGCCGTCACGGGTGGTCACGGCGGTGAAGTCGCCGTCCAGCTGGTCGCCCGGGGCGAAGCCGACCGAGTGGACGATGCAATCCAGGCCATCCCACTTCTTCGCCAGCGCGTCGAACACGGCTTCGATCTGGGCGTCGTCGGCAACGTCGCAGGGGAAGCACAGCTCGGGATTGGAACCCCAGCCCGCGGCGAATTCTTCGACGCGACCCTTGAGCTTCTCGTTCTGGTAGGTGAAGGCCAGCTCGGCGCCTTCGCGGTGCATGGCCGCGGCGATGCCGGAGGCGATGGACAGCTTGCTGGCGACGCCGACGATGAGAACGCGCTTACCGGCGAGAAATCCCATGGTTTTTTCCTCTTCTGTGTTGATTCCCGGGCAGCAGCCTTGGGCTGAGGTCCGGGTTGGGAAGGGCTCTGCGCAGGTCAGAGCGAGATCTTGGCCTGACTCCGCTAGGGGTCAGGCACGGGTGGGGCGGTAAGGTAGCAGGTCGATACCCGGGACAAAAGCGCTGGTTGACCGCTGCGGTGAGCGGTCGCGCCTCAGTTGAGGAACAGCGTCAGGGTCTGACCTGGGGTCAGGGCGGAGGCGATGCGCGGATTCCAGTCCTGCAGCGCCTGCACGCCGATGTTGTAGCGCTTGGCGATCTGGTAGAGCGAATCGCCCGCCTTGACCCTGTAGTAGGTGGGCGCGGCCTTGGCGGTCTTGGTCGCCTTGGCGGCGGCCTGGGTGGTCTTGACGGTATAGGACGCCGGCATCGCCACGGCGGAGGCGCTGCTGCTGCCCGTGCCGTGCAGCTTCAGGGTCTCGCCGACCTTGAGGCCGCGCTTGCCGAGATCGTTCCAGCGCTTGAGGTCGGCCAGTTCCACCTCGTTGGCCCGGGCGATGGACCAGAGGCTGTCGCCGGTCCGCACCTTGTAGGTGCGCACCACGGGCTCTTCGGCCACGGCGATGGTTTCCAGCGGTGTTGTGGTCTTGCCGGTCTCGCGCCGCGGGATCATCAATTCCCGGCCAGCGGAGAGGCGACTGCTGCTGTTGAGCTTGTTGAGGGCGGCGAGTTGCTCGACGCTCACGCGATTGCGCTTGGCCACGCTGCGCATGGTGTCGCCGCGGCGCACCCGGTATTCCTGCCACTGCACCACGGCGTCGGGGGTGATGTTGGGCAGGGTCGCGACCAGGCGCTTGGCCTTTTCCGCCGGCACCAGCAGGTGCTTGGGGCCGTCCATGGTCACGCGCTGGGTGTAGGCGGGATTCAGGCGATAGAGTTCGTTTGCATCCAGGTCCGCAAGCTCGGCCACCCGGGCCAGGTCCAGGTGCTGCTTGATGTCCACCACTTCGAAGTAGGGCTCGTCCGGGATGGATTCCAGGGCCAGGCCGTAAGCGTCCGGGTTGCGCACGATCTGGGAGACGGCGAGCAGCTTGGGCACGTAGTCCTGGGTTTCCGGCGGCAGCGACGACAGATTCCAGTAGTCGGTGGGCAGGCCCAACGACTGGTTGCGCTCGATGGCGCGGCTGACCGTGCCTTCGCCGGCGTTGTAGGCGGCCAGCGCCAGCAGCCAGTCGCCGCCGAACATGTCGTGCAGCTTGCTCAGGTAATCCAGGGCGGCATTGGTCGAGGCGGTGATGTCGCGACGACCGTCATAGAAGCGGGTCTGGCGCAGATTGAAGTACTTCCCCGTGGTGGGGATGAACTGCCACAGCCCGGAGGCGGCGCTGCGTGAGAGGGCATTGGGGTTGAAGGAGCTTTCCACCACCGGCAGCAGGGCCAGTTCCAGCGGCATGTTGCGCTCTTCCAGGCGCTCGACGATGTAATGCAGATAGGGCGCACCGCGACTGCAGGACTGCGCAAGGGCGGCTTCGTGGCTGGCGTACCAGAGGCGCTGGCGATCGATGCGCGGGTTGGTGCCGTTGTCGCCGGCGCCCTGCAACTGATAGCCGTCCCGTACCCGGTCCCAGATGTCGCCACTGGTCGCTGCCGCGGTCGGCGCCTTGCGCAGCCATTCCGGCGGGCGCTGGATCTTGCTGGGCGTCATGTGCAGATCGGCCTGGTAGACACGATTATCGGGCTGCTGATTGCTCTGACAGCCGGCGAGGAAGACGGCGAGGCAGAGCGCCGAGACTTTGAAGGAGGTGGCCAGCACGTCTATTTCGCGGGTTTTCGGCGTCGCTGGCGGCATCGGTCTGGGCTTTCCGGGAGCTGAAGGATGGGCGATTCTAGGAACCGCATCCCGGGGGGTCAAGGAACAAGCCCTTGGCCTGTGACCTGTACGACGACCGAAAACCCTGGGTTTCAGCGCTCTGGCAGGATCTGGGCAATAGGTGTCAGAACGTGTCCTTCCAGCCGCGCAAGGCGGCGAAATAGGTATCCTCCGACGCCTCGGCCGGCACCCCGCGTTCTTCCTGCAGGCGTTGGCGCACGCTGCTTTCGCCGGTTCTCAGGAAGGGGTTGATCTGGCGTTCGCGGCCCAGGCTGGAGGGCAGGGTGGGGCGCTCGGCGTCCCTGAGTTGCCGGGTCTCGGCCAGGGCCTCCCGGACCGCGACATTGTCCGGCTCCACTGCCTCGGCGAAACGCAGGTTGTTCAGGGTGTATTCATGGCCACAGTAGATTTCGGTGGCGTCCGGCAACTCGGCCAGGCGCTGCAGCGAGCTGAGCATCTGGCTGGGCGTGCCTTCGAAGAGGCGGCCACAGCCGGCCGAGAAGAGGGTATCGCCGCTGAACAGCAGGGGCCGCTCGCCAGGGACATGGAAGGCGATATGGCCGGCGGTATGGCCAGGCACGCACAGGACTTCGAAGCGCGTACCCAGCACCTCCAGCTGCTGGCCGTCGGTCAGCGGCAGATCGACCGCGGCGATGCGTTCCTCGGCTGGCGCGCTGACCCGGGCGCCGCTGCGCTGCTTCAGGGCGGCGATGCCACCGGTGTGGTCGTTATGATGGTGGGTGATCAGGATGTCGGAGAGGCGCCAGTCCGGATGGGCGTCGAGCCAGGCCAGGACGGGGGCGGCATCGCCGGGATCGACCACGACCGCCTGTCTTGTCGCGGCGTCCTTGATCAGCCAGATGTAGTTATCGTTGAAAGCGGGCAGCGGAAGGATGTCGAACATGGATGGGCTCTCTGGTCGGACGGCTGGCCCCTAGGGTAGCAGTCGGTGGAAGGGCTTAGGCTTCAGTATGAGAGGACCAGACGATGCACGATGAATTCTCCGCCCAGGTCGATCCGCGCTGGCTGAAGTTGATGAGCTCGGCACGGGAATGGCTGGCCGGCCCGCTGGGCCAGTTGCTGCTGGAGCAGGAGCGGGTGCTGATCGACGAAGAGCTCAAGCGTCACTTCGGCAGCTATCTGATCCATTACGGTCCGCACCCCGAGGCGCCGGCCAATTGCGGCCAGCTCCGCCATGCGGTGCGCATCGGTCCGCCGCTGGGGGATGTCGACATCGTCTGCGAGGAGGGCGCCTGGCCGCTGGGTGAGCACGCCGCCGACGTGGTCCTGCTGCAGCACGGTCTGGATTTCTCCCTGGCGCCCCATCGGCTGTTGCGCGAAGCGGCTCTGAGCGTGCGCCCGGGCGGGCATCTGGTGGTGGTGGGCATCAACCCCTGGAGCCTCTGGGGCATGCGCCACTACCTGGCCCGGGATGCCCTGCGCAAGGCCCGTTGCTTTGGCCCCAGCCGGGTCGGCGACTGGCTCTCGGTACTGGGCTTCGCGCTGGAGAAACGTCGCTTCGGGTGTTATCGTCCGCCGCTTTCATCCCCCAAGTGGCAGCAGCGGCTGGCCTGGATGGAGCAGGGCGAGGCCGAACCCAACTGCGAACAGGCGGCGGGGGCGGGCTTCTATCTGCTGTCGGCGCGCAAGCTGATGTTCGGCCTGCGCCCCGTGCCCCAGGCGCGCAAGGAACCGCGTGGCAAGCTGGTGCCCATGCCGGTGGCCAAGATCAGCCGCCGCGAATCGAGTGAATCCAATGAGTGACGACATCGTCGAGGTCTTTACCGACGGCGCCTGCAAGGGCAATCCCGGCCCGGGCGGCTGGGGTGCCTTGCTGAAATTCAAGGGTGCGGAGCGCGAGCTCTGGGGTGGCGAAGCCAACACCACCAACAATCGCATGGAGCTGATGGCGGCCATCCAGGCGCTGGCGGCGCTCAAGCGCCCCTGCCAGATCCGCCTGACCACCGACTCCGAGTACGTGATGAAGGGCATCACCCAGTGGCTGGTGAACTGGAAGAAGCGCGGCTGGCAGACCGCCGCGCGCCAGCCGGTGAAGAATGCCGAATTGTGGCAGGCCCTGGACGAGCAGGTTCAGCGCCATCAGGTCGAGTGGCGCTGGGTGCGCGGCCATACCGGCCATCCCGAGAACGAGCGGGCCGACCAGTTGGCCAATCGCGGTGTCGATGAAGTCCGGCAGGCCAAGCAGGCCGCCAAGGCGTAACCAGCCAAGAGGTTAGCGATGAGATACGTAGTTCTGGATACCGAAACCACCGGCATGCCGGTGACCGATGGCCATCGAATCATCGAAATCGGTGGGGTGGAGGTCATTGGCCGGCGGCTGACCGGGCGGCACTTCCATGTCTATCTCAATCCGGATCGGCAGATCGACGAAGGCGCCATCGCGGTCCACGGCATCACCGACGAATACGTGGCCGACAAGCCGCGCTTCGCCGAGATCGCCGACAGCTTTTTCGAATTCATCGAAGGCGCCGAACTGGTCATCCACAACGCACCCTTCGACGTGGGCTTCATCAACATGGAGTTCGCCCGGCTGGGCGCCCATCCCGAGCGGGCCGACATCACCCAGCACTGCTCGGTGCTCGACACCCTGGTCATGGCCCGCGGTCGGCATCCCGGGCAGCGCAACAGCCTGGATGCGCTCTGCAAGCGCTATGGCGTAGACAACTCCAACCGCGAGCTGCACGGCGCCCTGCTGGACGCCGAGATCCTCGCCGACGTCTACCTGGCCATGACCGGTGGCCAGACCAGCCTGTCCCTGGCCGCGCACGGCCAGGAAGGCAATGGCGATGGCAACTACGTCATGCCGATCCGGCGGCTGCCGGCCGATCGCCAGCGCACGCGCGTGATCAACGCCAGCAGCGCCGATCTCGATGCCCATGCGGCGCGGATGGCGGCCATCGAGAAGAGCTGTGGCCGGACCCCGCTCTGGCTGGCGGGCGCCGGAGCCGAATAACGCCTTCCTCCCTTCTCCCCAGCGCCCGGTCGGTCCCTGACCGGGCGTTCGCGTTCGTCCGAATAAGCTGAAAGACCTCACAATTTTCAGCTATCGTTCAACTAAGATGCTGCAGGCTGGTCATTTGAGCCCGCATGAAGCCTCGAATTTCGAATTGCGCGGAACTTTCTTGGTTCCTGAAAATCATATGACGATTCGGAATTATCGCTTCGCTTTTGTGGATTTACAGGTCTAGCGTTCCAGAGCAAGGTTCCCTGGCGTGGCGTGAGGTCGAATCCCCGTCCGCCTGGAATGATTAGTGTGGCCCGGTCAGGAAGACGCAGGTACCTAGGCTCCAGTTGGAATAGCAAGCCTTTCTTCCCGTTTTAAAATGGCGTTGGCGAGGTTGTAATGGCGCAGGAGGCGTAAGGCACTATGGTGACCGGAGCAAGAGCTTTGAGCTTGGTCCGCGAACAGCTGTTCGCGACCATAGAGGAAGCTGAATCCCATCTTGAACGATTCATCGTCGAGCGGCACTGCAGCAGCCTGTTGCAGCGCGCGGTCGAGAGTATCGGCCAGATTCGCGGCGCCCTGACGCTGATCGAGCTGGCAGGCGCCCAGTTGCTCGCCCATCAGACGCTGCAGATTGCCAACGACATCCCGGCCGGCGCCGGTCCCGAGCATGACGAGCACCTCATGGCGATCTGCCGTGGGCTGCATGTCCTGCGCCGCTATCTCGAACAGCTGCGCAGCGGCCAGGACGAGATGCCCGAATTGCTGCTGCCGGCGATCAATGCCCTGCGCCTGGCGGGCGGCGAACCCGAACTCCCGGAAAGCTATTTCTTCAGTGTCCGCCTCGATCAGCGCCCGCTGATCAGCGCCACCACGCGCCTCGGCCTGCGCGAGCGTCAGGCCCAGGCACGCCGGATGCGCCAGATGTACCAGGTCGGCCTGCTCGGCTTCCTGCGCGACGTCAATGGCGTGGCCAGTCTGCGCCTGATGGCGCGGGCGCTGGAGCGCTCCGCGGCGCTGCTGCACGATCAGGTCGGCGGCTACCTGCCCTGGGTCGCCGCGGCTACCGTCGAGGGCTTCGCCCAGGGTCGCCTGACCGCCACCCGTGAACGCAAGCAGCTGTTCGCCCGGGTCGATCGCGAATTGCGCCAGATGCTGGGCAACGAATTGCACGAGCCCGCGCGCAGCACTCTCAAGGAGTTGCTGTATCTGCTGGCGCTGGCCGGTGTCGAGGGCGCCCATCCACAGGAAGTCATGAATGCCTACGGTTTCGAGCGACTCGGTTTCACCGACGCCCAGCTCGAAGCCGGCAAGAAGCGTCTCGCCGGTCCGGGCCATGCCGTGATGCATTCGCTGTCGGCCGCCATCCGCGAAGAGCTGGAGACGGTCAAGGACCTGATAGATCTCATCGAAACCGAATTGCGCAACGGCGCCGAGCAGAATCGGCTGCCACGCTCCGACAACTTCTCCCGGCTGTATGTCCAGGTCGGCCTGCTCGGCAAGACGCTGGAGATGGTTGGCCAGGAGAATGCCGGCCAGGTCCTGCAGCAGTGCCTGCCGAACATATCCCAGTTCCGCGACAAGTCCCTGGTGCTGGACGATCTCGCGCCCCTGGCCGATGCCCTGCTGCTGGTAGAAAGTCTGCTGGGCCAGCCCGAAGGGCAGGGCTCGCTGATCGACGTGCCGCTGGAAGCCGATGGCGTCCAGGTCAGTGTCGCCAATTACCAGCTGGGCGAAGCCCAGGCGCTGTTGCATCGGGAAGCCTACAAGGGCCTGACCGACGCCAAGCGCGCCATCGGTGCCTTCCTCGATTCGCGGGGCGACGCCCTGCACCTGGCCACCGTGCCGGCGCTGCTGGATACCGTCCGCGGGGCGTTGTTCTTCCTGGGCAATCCCCGGGCGGCCGAGCTGGTGCGTGCCTGCACCGGTTACATCCAGCGCTGCCTGATCGAGGGCGGCCAGGCCTGTGAGCCGGCGACCCTCGAGGTGCTGGCGGATGCCCTCAGCAGCATCGAATTCTTTGTCGAAAGCGGTGGCACCGAGAGTCAGGACGGTACCCCGGAAATCCTCGATATCGCCGCGCAAAGCATTCGCGCCCTGGGCTGGACCTCGGCTGCGGCATGAGTGTCTGGCAGCCCGGCTGGTTCCAGACTGCCCAATCCTCTGGCGGTTGGCTGGTCGTCCATAGCGGCCAGGCGTTTCTGACCTCGGGTGCGGACGTGCTCTTCGCCAGCGACGATCCGCGGGTGCAGGGATTCGAAGGAGAGCGCCACGGCCTTGGCCAGTGGCAGGCCCAGCCGGTCACCCTGCTCGAACTGGACACCCCGCCGGACATCGAGGGCTGCGTCTGGCAACCCTTGCGGCCGCTGATGCTGCAATCGCCCCATGCGCTGTTCAAGTTGCTGGGCTATGCCAATCAGATCGGGACCTGGGCACGCCAGCATCGCTTCTGCGGACAGTGCGGTACCCGCACCTTCGCCCTCGATGGCCAGCGCGGCCTCAAATGCCCAAATTGCCAGCTCACCCAGTATCCGCGCCTGTCGCCGAGCATGATCGCCCTGGTCACGCGCGGCGACGAGGTACTACTGGCGCGGTCGCCCCGTTTCGCGCCCGGGGTCTTCAGCACCCTGGCCGGCTTCGTCGAGCCGGGCGAGTCGGCGGAGGCCTGTGTGCACCGGGAGATCATGGAAGAGGTGGGCGTTTCGGTCACCAACCTGCGCTACCAGGGCAGCCAGAACTGGCCCTATCCGCATTCCCTGATGCTGGGCTATCACGTCGATTACCTGAGCGGCGACATCCGCTGCCAACCGGATGAAATCGAAGATGCCCGCTGGTTCCACCTGCGCGAGTTGCCGACGCTGCCGCCGGCCTTTTCCATCTCGCGCTTTCTGATCGATTGCTATCGGGTCGAGCGCCTAGGCGGCGCTGAACCAGTGCTGCCAGATTAGCTTGACGGTCAGCGCCAGCACGACGCAGATGAACACCGGGCGGATGAACTTGGCGCCGCCGGCGATGGCGCTGCGCGCGCCCAGGTAGGCCCCGAGGGTCAGCGACAGACCCATGGTCAGCCCCAGCACCCAGAGCACCTGTCCCAGGGCGATGAACATCACCAGGGCGACCCCGTTGCTGACGAAATTCATGGTGCGCGCCACGCCGCTGGCCTTGAGCAGATCCAGGGGATAGAGCAGCAGGCTGCTGACCGTCCAGAAGGCGCCCGTACCAGGCCCGAACAGGCCGTCGTAGGCACCCAGCGTCAGGCCCTGGGGCCATTGGCGCCGTTGCGGCACGGGCGCATCGCTGAGCACCGGTGCTTTGGGCGTGCCGCCGAACAGCAGATAGAGGGCGCAGCTGAACACCACGACCGGCAGCAGCTGATTGAGGAAGTCCGCGGAGAGATGGTGGGCCACCAGGGCGCCGATCCCCGCACCGAGGGCCGTAGCCAGCAGCGCATGCCGCCACTGACGGGGATGGAACAGCTTGCGGCGGTAGAAGGTGTAGGCGGCGGTAGCGCTGCCAAAGGTCGAGCTGAGCTTGTTGGTGCCGATCGCCAGATGGGGCGGCACGCCGGCCATCAGCAGCGCCGGCACCGTGAGCAGGCCGCCACCGCCGGCGATGGCGTCGATGTAACCGGCGAGGAAGGCGACCCCGGCGAGCAGCGTCAGGGTCATGGGGTCCAGGGCGAATTCGAGCATGAGGGTAGGGCGCCAGGTGGAACGGGGGCGCCATCATGCATCAGACGCGCAGCCGTCACCACCTGCGGGCGACCTCGATCAATCCAGGGCGGGGAAGGGCAATCCGACGTAGTTTTCCGCGAGAGTGGTGCGACCCGCTCTGGAATCGAGCAGCGCCTGGAGTTCGGCGTCCTGCACCCGCTGGGTGAAGGCATCGGTATCCGGAAAACGGTGCAGGGCGGTGGTCATCCACCAGGAGAAGCGCACTGCCGCCCAGATCCGCTTCAGGCAGAGCGCCGAGTAGCGTTCGAGGCAGCTGGCGTCGCCGTTGCGATAGGCGCGTTCCAGCAGCAGGTGCAGATTGCGCACGTCGCCCAGGGCCAGGTTGAGTCCCTTGGCGCCGGTGGGCGGGACGATATGGGCGGCATCGCCGACCAGGAACAGCCGGCCGTATTGCATGGGTTCGACCACATAGCTGCGCAGCGGGGCGATGCTCTTTTCCAGCGAGGGACCGGTCACCAGCTGGGCCGCCGTCTCGGCCGGCAGGCGCGCCTTGAGTTCCGCCCAGAAACGCTCGTCCGACCAGTTCTCCACCGCGTCCCCGGCTTCCACCTGCAGGTAGTAACGACTGCGGGTCGCGGACCTCATGCTGCATAGCGCGAAGCCACGTGGGTGATTGACGTAGATGAGTTCGTCGGCGGCAGGCGGGGTGTCGCTCAGCAAGCCCAGCCAGCCGAAGGGATAGACCCGCTCGTATTCGGTGAGCACGCCGTCCGGGATGCTGCGGCGCGAAACGCCATGGAAGCCGTCGCAGCCGGCGATGTAATCGCAGTCGATGCGCAGCGTCTCACCGGCGACCTGGCAGGTGACATGAGGGCGCTCGCCCTTGAGTTCGTGGGGCTGGACCTCGCTGGCCTGGTAGAAGGTAGGGGCGCCGCTGGCCTGGCGGGCGGCCATCAGGTCGCGGGTCACCTCGGTCTGGCCATAGACGGTGACGCAACGTCCGCCCAGCAGATCGTTCAGGTCCAGTCGCTCGCGCTGGCCGTGGATGGCGAACTCCACGCCTTCATGCACCTGGCCTTCCTGTTCCAGCCGCCCGGCGACGCCGGCCTGGCGTAGCAGATCGACCGTGCCCTGTTCGAGCACGCCGGCACGGATGCGGCTGAGTACGTGGTCGGCGCTCTGGCGCTCGACGATGACGTTGTCGATACCCGAGCGGGTGAGCAGCTGGCCCAGCAGCAGTCCGGAAGGGCCCGCGCCGATGATGACGACTTGGGTGCGCATGGAGTCTGTCCTCTTGTCTGGCGTGAACGCCGTTTATTATGGGGCTCCGGTATTTTTGGACGGTTTCCGCCGGTATCGACAGCGACCTTTGCGATACTTTCTGGTACTTTTCAATGATTCGTGCGGCTATCGCCCAAGGACTGACGATGACCACTGCCTTGCCACCCATCTTCAAGCTGTATGGCGAGGCCCAGGCCTGGCCAGCGCCGGACCTGCTGCACTGCGAAACCATCGAGAGTCGCAGTCGGCTGCATGCCTGGCATATCGAAACCCATCGTCATGCGGATCTCGCGCAGCTGCTCTATGTGCGCCAGGGCGGGGTGCGCCTGCAGCTGGAAGACTGGCAGGGCGAAAGGACCGGGCCGCTGCTGGTGGTGCTGCCGGTGTTGTGCGTGCATGCCTTCGAATTCGAGCCCTCGGTGGAGGGTTTCGTGGTCACCCTGCCGGTGCCTCAGCTGGAGCGCCTGAAGCAGCGCTGCCAGAGAGCCGGGCAGGGACTGTTCCTGGCGGCCGGGTGCCTGGACCTGAGCGGACCCGACGCCCCCTGGATCGATCAGTTGATCGGTCAGCTCGTCGCCGAATACGAGGGCCACAAGCCGGGTCGCGAGGTCATGCTCGAAGCCCTGCTCGACAGCCTGGCGATCTGGCTGCTACGACAGCATCGGCCCGAACAGGGCGCGACCTTGCCACGACGCGCCGAACAGCACCTGGGGCGCTTTCTGGCGCTGGTGGAGCAGCACTATCGCGAGCACTGGAGCCTGGGGCGCTACGCGGCGGCGCTCGGGATCTCGGGAGTCCACCTGAACGGCCTCTGCCGGCAGCTAGCCGGTGCCTCGGCGCTGGCCATCGTGCACCAGCGCCTGCTGCTGGAGGCGCGCCGCACCCTGACCTACACCCAGGCATCGGTGGGCGAGATCGCCGATGCCCTGGGCTTTGCCGATCCGGCCTACTTCGCCCGCTTTTTCCGCCGCGGCACCGGCCAGAGTCCGCTCAGTTATCGCCGTCTTGCGGGCTAACAGCCGCTGAGCTGAGGGGCAGGGGATCGGCTGCCAGGGTTTCGCCGACGCGCGTGGCCAGGGCGTCGAGATTGAAGGGCTTGGTGATCAGGGTCATGCCGGGGTCGAGATAGCCTTCCAGGTGGGCCCCCTCGGCATAGCCGGTGGCGAACAGTACCTTGAGGCCGGGCCGGCGCTGCCGCGCGATCTCGGCCAGCTGGCGACCGTTCATGCCCGGCAGGCCGACATCGGACAGCAGCAGGTCGATGGGGCGGCCGCTTTCCAGCAACGGCAGGGCGCTGCGCGCGTCTTCGGCCTGCAGGGTCGCGTAGCCCAGTTCGCGCAACAGATCCACCACCATCTGCCGGACCACGGGTTCGTCTTCCACCACCAGCACGGTCTTGCCGGCGCTATGAGCGGTGACCGTAGGGGAGGCCAGCCGCGGCGGTTCCACATCGGCGCCCAGGTAGCGGGGCAGGTAGAGGCCCACGGTCGTGCCCTGGCCGGGCAGGGAATCGAGCCGGACATGCCCCTTGGACTGCTTGGCGTAGCCGTAGATCATCGACAGCCCCAGGCCGGTGCCCTGGCCGATGGGTTTGGTGGTGAAGAAGGGGTCGAAGGCGCGTGCCATGACCTCGGGCGGCATCCCGGTGCCGTTGTCCGCCACCAGCAGCGCCACGTAGTCACCGGCGCTCACGGCGTCCAGGCCATTGCCACTGTCGCTGAGATAGACATTGCGCGTCTCGATGCGGACGGTGCCGCCATGGGGCAGGGCATCGCGGGCATTGATGACCAGATTGAGCAGGGCGCTTTCCAGTTGGTGGGCATCGGTGAGCGCCTGCCAGAGTCCGGCGTCCAGCTCGAGCTGCAGGACGATATCGCCGCGCAGACTGCGTAGCAGCAGCTCCTCCATGGAGCGCACGCAGTCGTTGACGTGAATGGGCTGCAGATCCAGCGCCTGGCGCCGGGAAAAGGCCAGCAACCGCTGGGTGAGGGCGGCCGCGCGCTGGGCGGAGGTCAGCGCCGAGTGCAGATACTGGTCGAATTTGTCCTGGCGACCGGCCTTCTGGTGCCGCTGCAGCATGTCGAGACTGCCCATGATGCCGGTCAGCAGATTGTTAAAGTCGTGGGCGATGCCACCGGTGAGCTGACCCACAGCTTCCATCTTCTGCGCCTGGCGCAACTGCTCCTGCAGCTCCTGCTGCTCGGTGACGTCGCGACCCACGGCGTAGATCAGCTCATCTTCGGCGCTGGCGGTCCAGTCGAGGATGCGATAGCTGCCATCGCGGCCACGCAACCGCGCCCTGAGATTGGCCGAGCCCTGCTGGCGGCCCAGGCTGCGCAGGGTATCGAAGACCTGGCGCTGATCGTCGGGATGGATGAGTTCGGTGAGCTGGATGCTGGCCAGATCGGTCTCACGCCGTCCCAGCAGCCGGGTGGCGGCGCTGTTCACCGTCTTCACCTCGCCATCGGCGCGGCAGATCACCATGAGGTCATGGCTGATGCGCCACATCCGGTCACGCTCGCGGGTGCGCAGTTCGATCTGTTGCTCCAGCTCCTGGCGCGAACGGGTGAGGACCTCCCGCGCATCGACGATGCTCTGGATATCGGTGCAGGTGCCGAACCATTGTTCGATGCGGCCCTTGGCGTCACGCACCGGTTGCGCCCGGCCGAGCACCCAGCGGTAGCGCCCGGAGCGATGCCGCAGGCGGTATTCGATGTGGTAGGGCTCGCCGGTGCTGAGGCTGTGGTGCCAGACCTTCCAGGTGCGCTCCTGGTCGTCCGGGTGGAAGACGTTGGCCCAGCCTTCGCCCTCCGTGGACCCTTCCGGCACTCCGGTGAATTCGTACCAGCGGTTGTTGAAATAGAAGTGGTGGCCATCGGGGCGGGTGGCCCAGACCATCTGGTCGATGGAGTTGATGATGGCGCGCAGCTGCGCCTCGTTGCGGGCCAGCTCCTGAGCCTGACGGCGATGATTGCTGATGTCGATGAACAGCACCGCGAAACGATCGCCCGGCAGCTTGTGGGCGCGCACCTCGTACCAGTGTTCATGCTGCAGGTGCAGCAGGATGTCGAACTGGATGAATTCGGCATCGCCGTTCATGAAGTCGACATAGGCAGGCAGCAGGTCGGCTTCCAGCTGCGGCAGGGATTCGCGCAGCGTCCGCCCCAGGACCTGATCCAGGGGGATGCCGGTGAGGGTGGCGAAGACCGGATTGACCTCCAGGAAACGGAAATCCTCCATCCGGCCAGCGGCATCGCGGATCGCCTGGGCCATGTAGAAGCCCTCGCGCATGCCGTGGTACAGCTCCTGCAGCCAGAGATCGCGTTCGGTGATGGCGGCTTCGTTGAGCTTGCGCTCGGTGATGTCGTAGCACACGCCCAGATAGCGGCCGCCGCCCTGGCTGGTCATCAACTGGCCGCGCCGACCGAGCCAGCGCTCCTCGCCGGTGTCGGCACGGCGAATGCGGTATTCGAGATAGTCGAGGGCGTCGTCGTCCGGCGCCGCGGTCAGGGTTCGCAGGCTGGAGACGTCGTCGGGATGCAGCTGCCGGATCAGCTCTTCCAGGGGATAGCTGCGGCTGACCGGCAAGCCCCACAGCTGGCAGAACCCCGAGGACACCAGCAGTCGGGCCTCGCCGGGTAACAGCTCGAAGGTACCGACGCGCCCGACCTCCTGGGCCAGTCGCACCCGCTCTTCGGCTATCAGCTGATCGGTCCTGTCCTGCAGCACATGCACGAAGCCGAGCGGGTCCTCGGCGTCCTTCAGAGCGGTAGTGGCGATCTCCACCCAGCGTGGCGTACCGCCCTGCACCGTGATCCAGCCGGCGCCCTGGCCGTGCTCGTCGACCAGCGCCTGATGCAGGGCGGTGGTCAGGAAGGCGGCGTCCCGACCCGACGTCAGCAGATCAGCGAAGCGCTGGCCCCGGGCTTCGCTGGCCGGCCAGCCACATAGCAGTTCTGCCCCGCGGTTCCAACGCTCGATGCACCCGTCACGGTCGGTGATGACCAGAGCGTGGGAGGTCAACTGCAAAAGCGCCTGCTGTTCGAGCAGAGAGGTCGACATGCGGGGATTCCATTCAGCGAGCGGGCGTGTGACGGGCGTTACCTAGGCTTCGATACCCTCGCTCAGCTGGACGTTCAAACTGCGCAGGGCATTCCAGTATTCAGGATAGGTCTTGCCGACGCATTCGGGGTCCAGAATGCGGATGCCTGCCACCTTCAGGCCGGCCAGGGCGAAGCACATGGCGATCCGGTGGTCGGCGTGGGTCTCGATCACGGCATCGGTCCGGGTACCGGCCAGGGCAGGGTCGGCCGCCACCAGCAGGTCGTCACCCTCGACGCTGGCGAGACCGGCGCGCATGGCGTTGAGGCCGTCGTGCAGGGCCGCCACCCGGTCGCATTCCTTCACGCGCAAATTGGCCAGGCCCACGAAGCGCACGGGGGTTTCGTTGAAGGCTGCCAGGACCGCCAGGGTAGGAATGGCATCCTGCATCTGGGAGCCGTCGATGACCGCCGGCAGCCGAGGGAAGGCGGCGATGTGGTCGAGGGCCTTGGCATCGGGCTGGGTGAAGGCGTCGTCGGCCACCCCTAGGTCGATGGTCCCGCCGGTGAGGGCCTGGGCCGCCCAGAGATAGGTGGCGGCGGAGGCGTCCGGCTCGATGAAGTAATCCCGTGCGACGTAGCCGGTCGGGGCGACCCGCCAGGTGGCGGCGTCCAGCTGCTCGACCTGGGCGCCGAAGGCGCGCATCGCCTCGACGGTCAGGTCGACATAGCCACGGGCACCGATGTCGCTGCCGCGCAGGGCGACGTCCACCGGTTCGCTGCCGAGCGCGGCCAGCATCAGCAGGGCGGAGACATACTGGCTGGACAGGCCGGCATCCACCTCGAAGCGGCGCGCGGTGAGACGGCCCTGGCCGGTAACGGTCACCGGCGGGCAGCCGCTCGGCGCCTCCACCTGGATGCCATTGGCGCTCAGGGTCTCCAGCAGGGGACCGATCGGCCGCTTCTGCATATAGGTGTCACCGGTCAGGGTGACGGCGCCGTCAACGGTGGCCACCGCCGCGGTCAGGAAGCGCACCGCCGTGCCGGCATTGCCGAGAAACAGCGGTGCTTTCGGTTGCTGCAGGCGCCCGGAGCTGGTCACCACGAAGGTGGTGGCGTCGGGTTCGTCGACGGTGACACCCATCTGCCGCAGCGCCTCGGACATGTGCCGGGTGTCATCGCTCTTGAGAGCGCCGGTCAGGCGGCTGGTGCCGTTGGCCAGCGCTGCCAGCAGCAGGGCGCGGTTGGTGATGGACTTGGAACCGGGTGGGGCGACCCGTCCATGTAGCGCGACGTTGGGCGGGGTGACGGTGATGTAGGGTCTGGCGGACATGGGGGCTCCAAGCAACTTCGCGACGGCCACAACGGCGGATCGTAATGGGGGCGCCATGATGCCATTTCAGACCGCCCAGGCCAAAGCACCCGTACTTTAATACCACCCCTATAGGGACCGTGGCTTTCACCTGATACCCCTATTGTCACGAACAGGTCATCAAGGCGGGGTAGTGCTAGCCTTTTTCCGCCAGAGGCCGTTGCCATGTCCCTTATCCGTCCCGATCGTCGTCGCGTTCTGCAAGGCCTGGGTGCCACGCTGCTGTTGCCCGCACTGGGCCAGCGAACCTGGGCCGCACCAGCAGGGCGCCCGGGAATACCCGATGGGGTCCAGGCGGGGGATGTCACCGGCGGGCAGGCGCTGATCTGGAGTCGGACGGATCGTCCGGCGCGGCTGCTGGTGGAGTGGGATACCCAGGAGAGCTTTCGCTCCTTGCGCAAGGCGGCAGGCCCCGTCACCACGGCGGCCCAGGACTACACGGCCCGCATCGACCTGGCCGGGCTGCCGGCCGATCAGCACATCCTCTACCGCGTGCGCTTCGAAGACGTAGACAGCGGCGCGCTCAGCGAGCCCGTCATCGGCCACCTGCGCTCGGCGCCCAGCCAGCGCGGGGATATCCGCTTCGTTTGGGGCGGCGACACCGTGGGGCAGGGCTTTGGCATCAATCCCGACATCGGCGGCATGCGCATCTACAACGCCATGCGCGAGCGGCGGCCGGACTTCTTCCTGCACAGCGGCGACACCATCTATGCCGACGGCCCGGTCCCGGCCCAGCTGACGGTGGAAGAGGGCCGCATCTGGCGCAACCTCACCACCGAGGCCAAGAGCAAGGTGGCGGAAACCCTGGACGAATTCCGCGGCAACTATCGTTACAACCTGATGGACGCCCACCTCAAGAGATTCAACGCCGAGGTACCCCAGGTGTGGCAGTGGGACGACCACGAGACTACCAACAACTGGTCGCCGAGCAAGACGCTGGATGATCGCTACCGGGTCAAGGACATCAATGTCCTGAGCGGTCGGGCCCGCCAGGCCTTCCTGGAATACGCGCCCATGCGGGGCGTCTCGGCCGACGGGGCAGGGCGCATCTATCGACGGATCGCCTATGGCCCCCTACTGGATGTCTTCGTGCTGGACATGCGCAGCTATCGCGCCGGCAATGACAGCAATCTGGGTAGCGAGGAGGGCGGGCAGGGCGCCTTTCTGGGTCAGGAGCAACTCGACTGGCTGAAGAAGGAGCTGCAGGCGTCCAAGGCGACCTGGAAGGTGATCGCGGCCGATATGCCCATCGGGCTGCAGGTCCCGGATGGCAAGGACGCGCAGGGCCAGGCGCGCTGGGAGGCGATCGCCAATGGCGATCCCGGAGCCCCCAAGGGGCGCGAGCTGGAAACGGCCGACCTGCTGCGTTTCATCGCCCGGCAGGGGATCCGCAACACCGTCTGGCTTACCGCGGACGTGCATTACTGCGCCGCGCACCACTATCACCCGGACAGGGCGGCCTTCCAGGATTTCGAACCCTTCTGGGAATTCGTGGCGGGGCCGCTGAACGCCGGCAGCTTCGGTCCCAACCCGCTGGATGCCACCTTCGGGCCCGAGGTGGTGTTCCAGAAGGCGCCGCCCCAGGCCAACACCTCACCGCTGAGCAACTTTCAATTCTTCGGGGAGGTGGAGATCGACGGCAAGACCGCCGAATTGCAGGTCACCCTCAGGGATCAGGACGGCCGTCCGCAATTTACCCAGAAGTTGCAGCCCCTGAATAGCAATACCACCCCTATAGCATAAATACATTTAGTGATAATCCTCTGCACAGCTATCAAGAAGAGGCCCAAGTTCTTGTAAATGCTACAATCTGGTAGATATCAGGTTGGAGTTGGCCATGCACGAAGACATCAAGAGCGCGTTCGAAGACCTCAAGCGGAGCATCGCCATCTTCAATGAACGCTGGCCCGGGAAGGTGATAGCTGCCCGGGTCTGGCGGCTGCCGCTGCTGGCCCAGCAGCGGGTGCCTGACCACATCGCGGCGGAGTCCTTCGAGGGCAGCGCCGCGGTGGAACTCACCCGCGATGCCTTGCTGGCCTTTCACCTGCAACCCGGCCAGGCACCGGGTACGGTCAGCCGACTGCCCGGTTATATCGCCCTGGCCGAGCCGCTGATGGAGGAGATCCTGGCCATCAATACCTGCAAGGCCGCCTTCAGCGCGGCGATCGAGCAGACACGCCTGGAGCTGGAGCTGGCGCCGGAGGCGCGGCCACGCATCATGCGCAAGGCCCTGGGTGGCGCCTTCAATACCAAGCAGCTGATCCGCAAGGTGCATGGCTTTCCCGATCCGGTCCGGCAGCTGACCTTTACCTGGGCCGGGCACACCGCAGGGGGAGAGCGGGTCAAGGTGGCCAAGGTGCGCGAGCAACTCAAGACCCTGGCCATGGCCCGTGCCGACCGGGAGCGGATCGCCCTGGATCGCACCCCGGAATGGCAGGAACACCAGGCGCTCAATCGCATGGCGGACGATGACATTCTGGTCCGCCACAAGAAGATCGCGCCGCATCCGCGGGCGATGCTCTGGTTCGGCGAGGAGAGTCGCTATGACGCCATGATCCACGCGAACCTGCCGGTGTTCGTGGTACCGGCTCAGGACGGCATGCAGGTCGTCGATCTGCGCGATTTCGACCGGACTCAGCGCGGGGCACTGCGACCCGACATCAAGCCGCGGCGCGAGGTGCTGGCCACGCGGTTGCTGTACCTGCCCACCGACAACCCGGAACGGCCCGCCGCCCAGCGCAACAACGAGGCGACGCTCAAGCGCTCGACCTACAGTCGCTGAGCCCCGATGACGTTACCGAGCGGGTGGATGTCGTAACCAGATCCTTCATGGCCGAGTGAAAAGGTAACGAAATCCTCCGCAACAGTTGCCTGCACGTCAGCCTCGAATCAGCGAAAGCCAGTCTTTTCAACGACTTATGAATGTTGGCACGGCGAGTGCTTTATTACTGGCACAAGAACAACAAGATGCGCCGCTAACCGCCCACAACAAGAACAAGACGGCCAAGGCTCGCGAACCGATCATTTTGGAACGCTCCAGAGCAACCAAAGTAATCTGTTCACTTCCCACCTCGTTGGTGGGGCGTACTAAAGATCGATGACGTCGACGTCCGACAACAAAAACAAGAGGACAGCAGACGTACTTGAACAGGGGAGCCTCAGGGCTCCCTTTTTTCATGCCTGCAAGAAAGTCGCTGGAGGGCAGGTAATGGCCCCTGGCACAGCGCTCAGCACTCTGCTCGCGGTCATCGCAGTACGATTTACCGTCTGGCTTTGGCGCATCGGGCATCCGTGATCTATCGTGAGCGCAGCCCATCCGCCGCGGATACCTGTCATGACCCTTGCGAAGACCCTGCCTGCCCATTGGCTGAACGAGCCGACGCGCTGGTCCGATACGGACGGCCTGCTGCATATCAGCACCGATCGCGAGACCGACTTCTGGCAGAAGACCCAATACGGCTTCGAACGTGACAGCGGACATTTCCGGGGTTATGCGGCCGGCGCGGATTTCACCGTGCAGGTGCGGATCACCGGGACCTTTACCGAGCTGTACGACCAGGCCGGCCTGATGGTGCGGCAGGGCAGCGAGCGCTGGTGCAAGACCGGGCTCGAGATCAACGATGGCATCGCCCATCTGGGCAGCGTCCTCACCCTGGGGCATTCCGACTGGGCCCTCGGGCCGATGCCTGATGCGGTCAGGGGATTCTGGCTGCGCATGACGCTGCACGCCGAGGTGCTGCGCCTCCAGTATTCCCTGGATGGCCAGACCTGGCCGCTGTTGCGGCTGTGCCGCTTCGCGAGCGAAGAGGGCGCGGCGCTGCAGGTCGGGCCCTATTGCTGTTCGCCGCAGCGCGAGGGCCTGGAGGTCAGCTTTGCCGACCTGCAGATCGGGCCGGCGATCGTCAAGGAACTGCACGACCTGAGCTGACCGCGCGGCGATCAGCTCATCCAGTTGCCGCCGTCGACGTTGTAGGTCTGGGCCACCACGAAGTCGCTGTCACTGGACGCCAGGAACAGCGCCATGCCGACCAGGTCCTCGGCGGTTCCCATCCGGCCGTAGGGCACGGCTTCGCCGACCAGGCGCTTCTTCTCGCCCAGCGGTCGTTGCTCGTAATGGGCGAAGAGGGCGTCCACACCTTCCCAATGCTCGCCATCGACCACGCCCGGGGCGATGGCATTGACGTTGATGCGGTGCTTGATGAGGTCGAGGCCGGCCGACTGGGTCAGGCTGATCACCGCCGCCTTGGTCGCGCAATAGACGGCCACCAGGGCTTCGCCGCGGCGACCGGCCTGACTGGCCATGTTGATGATCTTGCCGCCATGCCCCTGGGCGATCATCTGCCGGGCAGCGGCCTGCAGGGTGAACAGGGGACCTGCAACGTTGATGGCGAACAGCCGGTCATAGCTTGCCCGCGAGATCTCGACGATGGGTGCCAAGTCGAACAGGGCGGCATTGTTGACCAGGATGTCGAGCTTGCCGGCGGTAGCGACCACCTGGGCGATGGCCGTGTCGATGGAGGCCTGGTCAGTGACGTCCATGGCCAGGGCGTAGGCACGCTCGCCCAGTTCCTCGGCCGTTTCGCGGGCTCTTTCGATGTTGATGTCGGCGATGGCCACCGTCGCGCCTTCCCTGAGGTAGGCCTGGGCGAAGGCCTTGCCGATCCCGCGCGCGGCGCCGGTGATCAGGGTGCTTTTTCCTTCCAGTCTGTTCATGGTCTTGGCTCCAATCGAGAGAAGCCGACCGCGCGGTCGGCTTCTTGGGGTAGAAAGGGATTACTTGAGATAGCCCGCGCGTTTCATCTCGCGGGTCGTCGAGGTCTGGGCCGCGTTGAGGGCCTGTTCGACGCTCATCTGGCCGGTGAGGGCAGCCGAGAACAGCTTGCCGACCGAGGTGCCGATGGCCTGGAATTCGGGAATGGTCACGTACTGGATGCCGACATAGGGCACCGGCTTGGCCGAGGGATGGGCCGGGTCGGCGTGCTGCATCATCTCCAGGGTAATCTTGGCGAAGGGCGCAGCGCTCAGGTAGGCCTGGCTGTAGGTTGACTGGCGAGTGCCCGGCGGGACGTTGGAGATACCGTCCTGGTCGGCCACCAGCTGGATGTATTCCTTGGAAGTCGCCCAGGTGATGAAGGTCTTGGCCGCCTCCTTGTGCTTGGCGCTCGCCGGGATCGCCAGCGACCAGGCATACAGCCATGACGAGCCCTTGTCGGTGACCTCATGGGGCGAGGCGGCGAAGCCGACCTCGTCCGCCACCTTGCTCTGGCTCTTGTCGGTGGTGAAGGAACCGGCGACGCTGGCATCCACCCAGAGCGCGCACTTGCCGCTGTTGAACAGGGCCAGGTTCTCGTTGAAACCGTTGCTGGAAGCCCCGGGCGGGCCGTACTTCTTCATGTTGTCGACATAGAAGTTGGCCGCTGCCGTCCACTCGGGACTGGTCAATTCGGGGTGCCACTGCTCGTCGAACCAGCGCGCGCCGAAGGCGTTGCCCATCAGGCTGAGCAGCGCGACGTTTTCCCCCCAGCCGGCCTTGCCCCTCAGGCAGAGGCCGTATTGCTCCTTGTCCGGCTGGTTGAGCTTGCTGGCGAACGCGGCGAGTTGCGACCAGGTCGGCTTGTCGGGCATCTGCAGGCCGGCGGCCTTGAACAGGTCCTTGCGGTAGTAGGTGACGGTGCTTTCGCCATAGAACGGCAGGGCATAGAGATGGTTGTTGACCGACAGCCCCTGGCGGACTGCCGGGAAGATGTCTTCGACGTCATAGCTGGCAGGCAGGTTGTCGAGCGGCTCCAGCCAGTTCTTGGCCCCCCAGAGCGGGGTTTCGTAGGTGCCGATGGTCAGGACATCGAATTGGCCACCACCGGTGGTGATGTCGGTGGTCAGCCGCTGCCGCAGCACGTTTTCTTCGAGCACCACCCAGTTGAGCTTGATGTCGGGGTGCTGTTGTTCGAACACCTGGGACAGCCGCTGCATGCGCACCATGTCGCTGTTGTTGACGGTGGCAACGGTGACCGATTCGACGGCCTGGGCAATACCGGTCAACCCGAGACCGGCCAACAGCAGCAAGGCGATAGGGCGCTTCATCTTCTTCTCTCCGTGACTGCCACAACGGGCAGCTTGTTGTTGTTATGAATGACTGGCCGCCGATATAAATCTGATCTCGACAGCGCAGCTGGAGAGGATTACAACAGCAGGGCCAAGCCGCTGGCTAACATGGCACTGACCGATTACCGATACATTTTTGACCTGGATCGCCGAGCGCACCGATGTCAAAAAAGCATCGATAGCCAGGCCGGCCGGTGCGGGCCTACAAGAACGAGCAGAGGTGCATCATGAAGGCGACCGCCTTCCTCGAGGCGCGGCCGGCAGAGCTGGAAGTGATCTTCGCCGCGCCCGACCAGAGCTTTCGCTGGTACGAGCACGACTATCCCTACGCCTTGGCGCGCTGGAATCATCATCCGGAATACGAGATCCACCTGATCCGCCAAGGCAGCGGCCGGCTGCTGGCCGGCGACTATGTCGGGCCCTTTGCCGCAGGTCATGTGGCCATGATCGGACCGGATCTGCCGCACGACTGGATCGGCGATCTGCCACCCGGCGAGGTGCTCGCTGGCCGTGACGTGGTCATCCAGTTCAACGGCGAACTGTTGCGCTCGCTGAGCGCCGTGGCGCCGGAACTGGGCGATTATCTGCCGTTGCTGGAGCAGGCCCGACGCGGCCTGGAGTTCAGCGGCGACACGGCCCGCGAAGCGGCTGCCTTGATCGAGGCGATCGGCCAGGCCCAGGGCGCCGAGCGGCTACTCAGGCTGTTCGCCTTGCTGGGCTTACTGTGCCGGGCGCCGGGAAGCGAGAGGCTCGTCCTGGCCAGTGCCTGTTATGCGCCGGCGCTGGATGCCCGCAGTTCCGCACGGGTGCATCAGGCCTTCGACTATCTGCTGAGCGAACTCACCGAGGACATCCGGCTGCCGGTGATCGCCAGGCGCGTCGGCATGAGCGAGGCGGGGTTTTCACGCTTCTTCAAGAAGGTCACCGGCCACGGTTTCATCGAACTGGCGCGCAAGCTGCGCATCCAGCGAGCCTGTCGGCTGCTGCTGCAGGCGGAGCTGTCCATCGCCGCCATCTGTTTCGAGGTGGGCTATTCCAATCTGTCCAATTTCAACCGGCATTTCCGCAACGAGACCGGACGGACGCCCAGTCAGTATCGCCAGGAGCAAATCGGAACCCGGCGTCAGCAGCCGCATGGGGTGAGGGCGGGCGAGGGTGGTCATGCCCTGGGCCGGTAGGCGCTCATAGAGGTAGGCGTACCTGGCCCTGGAGCGCCAGATACGCCGAACACAGCCTTATTCCGCGCTGGACGGCTTGGCCCAGAGGTTGATGTCGCCTTCGACCGCATGGGTGTCGATCTCGGCCAGTTCCTCGGCGGTAAAGCTCAGGTTGTCCAGGGCCGCGACGTTTTCCACGATCTGTTCGGGCCGACTGGCGCCGATCAGGGCGCTGGTGATGCGCGGATCGCGCAGGGTCCAGGCCAGGGCCAGCTGCGCCAGACTCTGGCCGCGGCGCTTGGCGATGGCATCCAGGGCGCGGACCCGGGCCAGGTTCTCGGCAGACAGATGGCCTTGCTGCAGCGACTGGCCACCGGGCTGATTGACCCGGGCTTCGGCCGGAACGCCATTGAGGTACTTGTCGGTCAGCAAGCCCTGGGCCAGTGGCGTAAAGGCGATCACGCCGCTGCCGATTTCCTCGGTCGCATCCAGCAGATCCTTTTCGATCCAGCGATTGAGCAGGTTGTAGGCCGGCTGGTGGATCAGCAGCGGGATCTTCCAGTCGGCCAACAGCTTGGCCATTTCCCGGGTCTTGGTCCCCGAATAGGAGCTGATGCCGATATAGAGCGCCTTGCCTTGCTGGACCGCGGTGGCTAGGGCGCTGGCGGTTTCCTCCAGTGGCGTGTGTTCGTCGAAACGGTGCGAATAGAAGATGTCGACGTAATCCAGGCCCAGGCGCTTGAGGCTCTGGTCCAGGCTGGCCAGCACGTATTTGCGCGAGCCGCCACCTTGGCCATAGGGCCCGGGCCACATGTCCCAGCCGGCCTTGCTGGAGATGATGAGCTCGTCACGATAGGCGGCGAAGTCTTCGCGCAGCAACCGACCGAAATTGATTTCGGCGCTGCCATAGGGCGGCCCGTAATTGTTGGCCAGGTCGAAATGATTGATGCCCAGATTGAAGGCGGTGCGCAGCAAGGCGCGCTGACGATCCAGTGGCGTGGTATCGCCGAAGTTGTGCCAGAGGCCCAGCGACAGCGCCGGCAGCACGAGACCGCTGCGACCCACGCGGCGGTAAGGAATACGGTCGTAGCGATCGGAAGCGGCTTGATAAGCCATTCAAAACTCCTCGGGATGGAATACTTGTTGGAAACCCAGGACATTCGCGCGTGGTGACACAGGCGGAGGCGCGACCATCGAAAAAGAGCTCCGGGAACGGACGCCATCCGATTAAAGCTGTCGACGGCATCTTGTACAAACGGCCGCTGCGGATTTTGCGCTGCAGGTGTGCGGTAAGCGGCGATCTGAATTCCTGAAGCGGTCATGTCTGGCAAACTGGCAAGGCGGTAGCGGATTTCAGAAAGCCGCCAGCGTGAAAAGGCAGACACTCGGTGCAGCGCTCCATAACCACAACTTCGCATAATGTATATTATGTTAAATTGCATATGGACCTAGACTGACAACTGCCCTTTGCCATCCCCTGTCTTTAACCTTATCCCTGATCCGGCCACCTGCTCAGATTCTGACTTCCCTACCCTGGCCCTGTCGATCAGCGATCAGGATCTCCTTGCATGACGATCCTGAAAACGCGTCCGTTGCGAACGACGCCTTCAGGATCTCTCGACTGATCACCGGCTGCCATCGAGTCCCTAGCTCGCCAACAGCTGCTCCAGTCGCTGCAGGCGCTCCTTGTACACACGCCGTGCGGCCAGCGCGTCTTCCAGGGTTACCGCCACGAATCGCGCCTTCTGGTTGGGCTGCAGCTGGCCGATCAGATCCAGGTCGCTGCTGATGACCGTGCCGATCATGGCGTAGCCTCCGCCAGACACGGCGTCTCGGTGCAGGACGATGGGTTCGAGGCCGGCCGGTACCTGGATCGAGCCGATGGGATAACAGCTGTCGACGATATTGGACGGATCCGAGCCGGCGCCAAAGGGTTGTTCGCGCGGCGTGAATTGCAACGGCCGGCCCTCCTTGAATCTGTAGCCGATTCGATCGGCTTCGGAGCCCACCGTCCAGGTATCGGCGAAGAACGCCTCGGCGGCGTCCGCAGTCAGGCGGTGATGATAGAGCCCCGGCACGACCCGCAGGGTCACCTCGCCACCGCAAGCCGGCACCAGGTCGACTGGCAACCGGACGCCAGGCTTGGCGCCTGTCGCCGGGGTTCCGACAGTCAGTTCGTCACCCGCGGCGAGCCTTCGGCCCTGGAAGCCACCGAGGCCGCCCAGGGTGTACGTCGAGCGACTGCCCAGCACCTCGGGCACGGCGAAACCGCCCGCCACGGCCAGATAGCCACGGGCGCCGGCCTTGAGGTAATCGAACTTGAGCACCTGGCCGGCGCGCACGCTGAAGGCTTCGTCCAGTGGCATTTCGGCGCCGTCCAGGCGTGGCGTCATGCGCGCGCCGCTCAGGGCAACCAGGGCGTCTTCGGTAAAGTGCAGCTCCGGGCCGAGCAAGGTGCATTCCAGGGCGGCGGCGCCGGGTGCGTTGCCCACCAGCAGATTGGCCGCGCGCAAGGCATAGCTGTCCATGGCCCCGGACGGCGGGATGCCCAGGTGGTAGTAGCCTTCGCGACCAAGATCCTGGATCGAGGTGGCCAGGCCGGGTTTGAGTACCTTGATCATGCCGGCTCCTCCATCAGGGTGCGCGGATAGCCACGGGGATCGTCGAGAAAGGCGTCCAGGGAAAAGTCCACCGGACGGATATTCAGGGTGAAGCTACCCTCCTCTACCTCGGCCAGCATCCGGTCGTATTCGGCGCGGTCGATGGCGCGGAAACGGACGATGTCGCCGGGCCGGAAGAACACCATGTGGTCCTGCAGGTAATCGAGGCGCTGGGCCGGTTCGTAGATGGGCGCCGGCGTCACGCCGAACATCTGGTAGCCGCCGGCGCCTCGTACCGAGTAGATGCAGCCGAAGCAGCCGCCGTGGCCGAGGGTCTGCTTGGGCGTGTCGGTGCGGGGTCGCAGGTACTTGGGTACCTGCAGCTGCCGCTCGGCCTCGACCATCTGGAACATGAACGGCAATCCGGCGACGAAGCCCACCATGGAGACGAACCAGGGCGCGCCGCTGTGGGCCTCGATGAAGGCCTCGACATCGGCCAGGCCGTTGATGCGGGCGGCGTATTCCAGATCGGTAGCGGTCGGATCCTGGTGGCGATCGCGAAAGCGCATCAGCGTCTCGTGGGTCCAGGGGTCGTTGTAGAGCACCGGGATCTCGATCAGCCGCGTGGCCAGTTGGCGCTCGGCCACCGCCTGGTCTTCCACGCCCTGGACGGCGGCCAGCAGCCGGTCGGGCGGCAGGACATCGGGATCGAAGCGGATCTGAAAGGAGGCATTGGCCAGGCAGATGTCGTGGATGCCGGGCAGTTGCAGCGCCTGCACCGCGCGGGTCATGGCCAGGCCACGGAAAAACGCCTCCAAGGACATGCTTTCGGACAATTCGACGAACAGGTGCTCGTCGCCGCCGAAGCTATAGCGGATCGCAGTCGTCATGCGGGAATCTCCTCGGCCAACCAGTGTTCCAGGGTACCGGTGTCGAATCGGGCTTCGATCACCCAAGGTTCGTCCAGCAGGCGGCGATGCAGACTGGCGGTAGTAGCCATGCCGGTCAGACGCAACTGGTCCAGCGCCTGGCGAGCACGGGCCAGGGCCTCGCCGCGATCGGCGCCATGGGCGATGAGCTTGGCCAGCAGCGAGTCGTAATAAGGCGGCACTCGGTAGCCTGCATAGAGATGACTGTCGACGCGGAGGCCCGGACCCTGCGGCCAGGCGAGCTGCTCGACGGTCCCGGGGCTGGGAAAGAAATTGCGCGCCGGATCTTCGGCGTTGAGTCTCAGCTCGATGGCGGCGCCCTGCAAATGGATGTCTTCCTGGCGCAGCCCCAGGGGTTCACCTCCGGCGATGCGCAACATGGCCTGGACCAGATCGATGCCGGTGACCATCTCGGAGACCGGATGCTCCACCTGGATGCGGGTGTTCATCTCGATGAAGAAGAACTCGCCGCGGGCTTCGTCGAACAGGTATTCCAGGGTGCCGGCGCCACGATAGCCGAGGCTTTCGGCCAGGCGTACCGCGCTGGCGCAAAGGGTCTCGCGCTGGGCGGCGCTCAGGACCGGCGATGGCGCCTCTTCCAGGAGCTTCTGCCGGCGCCGCTGCAGCGAGCATTCGCGCTCGAACAGATGCACGGCGCGCTGGCCATCGCCAAGGATCTGCACCTCTATATGCCGAGCGCGCTCAATGAAGCGCTCCAGATAGAGGGCGCCGCTGCCAAAGGCGGTCTGGGCTTCACGCTGGGCGATGGGAAACTCCCGCGCCAGCTCGGCGGCGTCGCGCGCCAGGCGGATGCCCCGGCCTCCTCCTCCGGCCGATGCCTTGATCAGCAGCGGATAGCCCACCGTCGCGGCTGCCGCTATGGCGGCCTCTATATCGGCCGGTTCGCCGGCAGAGCCCGGTACCACCGGGACGCCGGCCGCCAGCGCGGTGCGCCGCGCCTCGGCCTTGTCGCCCATGCGGCGGATGATGTCACCCGAAGGGCCGACAAAGATGGCACCGGCCTCCTCCACCGCATCGGCAAAGGCGGCGTTCTCGGCCAGGAAGCCATAGCCGGGATGCACCGCATCGGCGCCGCTGTCTCGCAAGGCCGTGAGCAGAGCCTCTATATTGAGGTAGCTGCGATCCGCCCGCGCCGGGCCGATCACCACCACGGCATCGGCCTGGCGCGCCGCCAGCGAATCCCGGTCAGCCTCGCTGCAGGCCAGTACCGTCTCGATGTCCAGCGCCTTGGCGGCGCGCAGAATCCGGACGGCGATCTCGCCGCGATTGGCCACCAGCAGACGGCGGATGCCGCCCCCTGTCGTATTCACGAGGCGGCTCCGTTCAGGGTGGCCAGCAACTGACCCGGCTCGACCGGATCCCCGTCCTCGACGGCGAAGGCCGTCAGGGTCCCGGCGACCTCGGCGTGAACCTCGGAGAATTGCTTCATCACCTCGACCAGGCCGATCACGGTGCCGGCGGTGACGGTTTCCCCGACATCCACATAGGGCGCCGCATCGGGCGTGGGTTTGCGATAGAACGTTCCGGGCAGGGGCGAGAGCACCGAATGTTCGGCCATGACGATTCCTCTTCTAGGCAATGTTGTCGGAAAGGCAGGCGTAGCTAAGGGCAGGAGGACCCGGCGTCTTGGCGCCGGTGTCCGCATGGAAAACTAGCCGGCGCCCGGGGCGCGGATGGCGATGCCGGCGGCCTCCAGGCGCTGGCGGATGGCCTGGGCCAGGCCCAGCGCCCCGGGGGTGTCGCTGTGCAGGCAGATGGATTCGAAGGCCACCTCGACCTCGCCCCCCTCCACCGTGGCGACCCGTCCCTGCTGGCAGGCTTTTAGAACCCGTTCGGCCACCGCCTGGGGATCCAGCGCGCCCATGCGCCGGACCAGGACGATGGAGCCGCTGGCGTCGTAGTCCCGGTCGGCATAGAACTCGCGTACCAGGGGCTGGCCCAGCTCGCGACCGATTCGCCACGTGGCGGAATCGGGCAGGCAATAGAGCAGCAGCCCGGGTTCGAGGCGTTGCAGCGTCTCCACCAGCAGCCGGGCCGCCGCCTCGTCCCGGGCCAGGTGCATGAACAGCGCACCATGGGGCTTGAGGTGCTGCAGCCGCAGGCCATGCAGCCGGGCGAATTCACGCAGGGCGCCCAGCTGATAGACGATATCGGCCACCAGTTCGTCGGCAGGCATCTGCAGGGGCCGACGGCCGAACCCCACCAGGTCGCGATAGCCCGGATGGGCGCCGATGGCCACGTTGCGGGCCTTGGCCTGCTGCACGGTGCGCTGCATGAGGCCGGGATCGCCGGCATGGAAGCCGGTGGCGATATTGGCCGAGCTGACCAGGTCGAGCAGCTGGTCGTCCACGCCGTCGCCCAGCGTCCAGGCGCCAAAGCCCTCGCCCATGTCGGAATTGAAATCCACCTCGATCATTGCGGTATTCCCTGGCAGCGGTGCGTTGTCCTCGACCTTAGGACTGCCCTGCCCCCTTGGGAAGATTTATTATCCAAAGCCCAGTGTTCGGAAAAATCGATACCTCAGGACAGTCGCCATGGCCCTCACCCTGCGCCAGCTCCGTTATTTCACCGCGACGGCAGAACTGGGGCAGATCTCCCAGGCGGCCATCCACCTGAACATTTCCCAGTCGGCGGTGACCAGCGCCATCCAGGAACTGGAGAGCCTGCTGAGCACCAGTCTGTTCGTCCGTTCGGCGCAAGGGATGGCGCTGACCGATGCCGGTCGGCATTTCCTCAACCATGCCTACGGTATTCTGCGCGGCGTCGACGACGCCCTCAGCAGCGCCCTGCCCGATCACCGCGCCAGCGGCGAGTTGCGCATTGCCGCCAGCTATACGGTGATCGGCTACTTCCTCCCCCACCACCTGCAACGCCTGGCACAGCTCTATCCCGAGGTGACGGTGGCGGTACACGAGCAGGAGCGCCAGGCCATCGAAGAGGCGCTGCTGGACAGGCGCATCGACATGGCGGTGGTGCTGACCGCCAACCTGACCCACGAGGACATCGTCTCCGAGACGCTCTTCAATTCCGAACGCCGACTCTGGCTGCCCAGTGGCCATCCCTTGCGCGATCGACCCAACGTCAGCCTGGCGGATGTCGCCCGCGAGCCCTATGTCCTGCTGACCGTCGACGAGGCCGAACAGAGCGCCATGCGCTATTGGCGCCAGGCCGGTCATGAGCCCCAGGTGCGGTTGCGTACCAGCTCGGTGGAGGCCGTGCGCAGCATGGTGGCCAACGGCAGCGGTGTCGCCATTCTTTCCGATCTGGTCTATCGGCCCTGGTCGCTGGAGGGCAAACGGCTGGAGACCCGCACCCTGGTGGAGCCCATTACGCCCATGAGCGTGGGGCTGGCCTGGCATAGGGAGCATTCGCTGACGCCGGCCATGCAGGCCTTTCGCAGCTACTTCCACAGCGCCTTCCTGGCGCCCCAGCAACTGGGCGCGCGACGGTGATTGCAGGGATAAATCCTCACGAGCGAAAGGATTCGATCTACATAACAGCCTGGATAGCGAAAATCCTCACGACCTTGAGGATTGCACCGGCTATCTCTTTGGCGTTAGCCTGATCCTCACGCTCGTGAGGATAAATCATGCAGGTGCTACTCAAGAATGCCGCCGACCTCGGTGCCCTCGTCCGCCAGGCACGCAAGGCCCAGGCCCTGCGCCAGGACGACGCCGCCGGCAGCCTCGGCGTCAGTGAAAACTTTCTCGGCAAGGTCGAGCGCGGCGGCGAAACCGTTCAGTGGGGCAAGCTGTTCCAGGTACTGGAAGGCCTGGGCGTGCGCCTGATCGTGGATCTGCCCCCCGAGGTGGAAGCCCAGCCGGATACCCGGACACCATGAGGCGTGAACTCCTGGCCTGGATCGACGACCAGCTGGTGGGTCGGCTGGCTGACGAGAACGGTATCTGGTCGTTCCAGTACGAATCCGGTTGGCAGACCTTCGGACTCTGTCCGCAATTGCCCTTGCAGCCAGAGCCGCTGATCGATGGCAGTTCGCAGCGACCGGTGCAGTGGTACTTCGACAACCTGCTACCCGAAGAAGGCCAGCGGCAACTGCTCGCCCAGGATGCGCGCCTGGAGGCCGCCGATGCCTTCGCCCTGCTCAGCTGGTACGGCGCCGAGTCCGCCGGCTCCCTTACCCTGCTCACCGAAGGCCAGCGCCTGCCGCCGGGGGATCGCCGCCCCCTGAGCGACGCCGACCTCTCCCGACGGATCAAGGCCATGCCGCAGCTGCCACTGACCCACGAGGCGCACAAGCGCATGTCGCTGGCCGGCGCCCAGCACAAGCTGGCGGTGATCCTTGATGAGCAGGGGCTGCAGGAACCCGTGGGCGCCCTGCCCTCGACCCATATCCTCAAGCCGGACCATCCCCACGAAGCCTTCGCCCATTCGGTGATCAACGAGTGGTTCACCATGCGCCTGGCGGGTATGGCCGGGCTGGTCGTTCCTGCCGTCGAGCGCCGCTACGTGCCCGAGCCGGTCTATCTGATCGAGCGCTTCGACCGCGTCCGCACCCCGGGCGGCTGGCAGCGACGCCATGGCATCGACGCCTGCCAGGTGCTGGGGCTGGATCGCCATTTCAAGTACCAGGCAGGCAGCGTGGAGCGGTTGGCCGAGCTGGCACGGCTGTGCGAGGCGCCCGCCGTGACCCGGACGCGGCTGTTCAATTGGCTGGCGTTCAACGTGCTGGTGGGCAATACCGATGCCCATCTGAAGAATCTGGGCTTTCTGGTCTCACCGCGGGGACTCGCCCTGGCGCCCTGCTATGACCTGCTCTGTACGGCCGTATACGAGAGTCGCGCCTTCGACCAGCAGCGCTGGCCGGACGCAACCACCCTCGCCTGGCCAATCCTGGGTGAAAACCGGCTGGCGGCCATCGACCGCGAGCGATTGCTGGATGCCGCCGAGGTGCTGGGTATCAAGCGCTCGCCGGCTGCGGCCCAGTTGCAACGCCTGCGCCAGCGCCTGCCCTCCCAGGCTCAGCAGTTGCTGGAACAGACCGAGCGGGAGAATCAGGTGCTGGCCGCCACGCGACCGGAGTTGCGGGCAGTCTTCGCCGGCGAGTTGCGCTGCCTGCGGGCGATCAGGGCGCTGATCGCCGAACAGGTCGAGCGGCTGGCCTGACGGCCACCCTTAAAGCGGCAACACCGCCAGCAGGCGCTCGCGTCTGAGCTGCTGTAGGCGGGCGACCAGCTCGCGCGTGGGGGTGCCGCTGGTGAGCCGTTGCAGGCGTTGCCCGGCGACCGATCCCAGCCATTCCAGCTCGTTAACGCCTTCCGGCTCGACCGCCAGCAGCAGGCAGTCACCGCCCAGCCGGGACAACAACCCCACGATCCGGCTGCGTGGACCCTTCGCCAGCCACTCCTCGTGCAACCCGACGGCGTCCTCCAGTTGCAGCACCGGGAGGTCGCTGCAACCGGGCAAGCCGCTGCGCAATTCAGCCGTCACGGCGGGGTCGAGATCGCCATGCAGGATGACCAGCGCCACGGCCGGTCGGAGGTCGTCTACCGCTGTCCAGGGTTGGCTCGTCATGCTGGACCTCCTCGTGACCGGTCGAAGCCTGGGCTCAGGCGAAGGCGTTGTGATAGGCGTTGAGCGCCGGTGCGCCCCCGAGGTGAACATAGAGCACCCGGCTGCCCTTGGCGATCTCCCCACTGCGCGCCATGGCGATCAGCCCGGCCATGGATTTGCCCTCGTAGACCGGGTCGGTGAGCATCCCCTCCATCTGCGCGGTGTAGCGGATGGCCTCGACGGTGGGGCCATCCGGCAAGCCGTAGTCGGGGCCGCAGAAACGCGGCTCGATGATGACGTCCTCGTCGCGGATCTCCTTGTCCAGGCCAATCATCTCCGCGGTGTTGCGCGCGATTTTGGTCACCGCGGCGCGGGTCATTGCGGCGTCCGCCGCCGTGTCGATACCGATCAGGCGACGCTCGCGCTCCTGGGCGCGAAAGCCCACCACCATGCCGCCCTGGGTCGAACCGGTGCAGGTGGCCGTGACCACGGTATCGAAGAAGAGGCCCTGGTCGCGTTCCTGCGCCGCCAGCTCGTCGGCGAAATGGGCATAGCCGAGGCCCCCCAGGGGATGGTCCGAGGCGCCGGCGGGAATGGCGTAGGGCTTGCCGCCCTCACGCCGCACCTCGTCCAGGGCGCGCTCCCAGGTGGCTTTCACCGCGGTGGAATAGCCCTCGCCTTCCAACAGCGTCTGGGCGCCCATCAGCCGCGACAGCAGGATGTTGCCGACCTTGTCGTAGACCGGGTCTTCCCACTTGGTCCACTCCTCCTGGACCAGCCGGCACTTCATGCCCAGCACCGCGGCGACGGCGGCGACCTGGCGCGTGTGGTTGGACTGGATGTTGCCGATGGACACCAGGGTATCGCAGCCCTGCGCCAGGGCATCGGCGGCCAGCCATTCCAGCTTGCGCACCTTGTTGCCGCCATAGGCGAGACCGGAGGAGACGTCGTCACGCTTGGCCCAGAGTTCGATACCGAGGTCCTTCGACATGCGCTCCAGCTTGTGCAGGGGCGACGGGAAATAACCGAGCTTGACGCGGGGAAAACGCTTTTCGAGATCCAGGGACATAGCAGCGACTCCAGTAGTGAGAGAACGCTTTCAATGCTAGGGAAAACGTTGAAAAAGGTGCTTTCGAATGAGCGGTACGAAATCTGCTTTCCTTTTGGCTACCCCGATTTCCTCCCATAGACGTTCTTCCAGAAACCACTTTTCAAGGAGAATCTTTCGATGAGCGAAGCTGCGGAACTCACCTCGGTCGAACGCAAGATCCTGCGCGCTCTGCAACAGGACGGACGGCTCAGCAATGCCGAGCTGGCGCGCCAGGTTTCCCTGAGCCCGAGCGCCTGCTGGAACCACACGCGCAAGCTGTTCGAGAGCGGGGTCATCACCGGTGTCAGGGCCCATGTGGACCCCAAGGCGGTGCAACGGGAGACCGCGGTGCTGGTGGGCGTGGTGCTGGACAGGTCGACCCCCGAATCCTTCCAGGCCTTCGAGGCGGCCGCACGCGCCCTGCCCCCGGTGCTGGAGTGCTACCTGGTGGCCGGCGACGTGGACTACTTCATCAAGCTCAGGGTCAAGGACATCGCGGCTTTCAATCGCCTGCACAGCGAGCGGCTGATCGCCCTGCCCGGCGTGCGCCAGGTGCGCACCTTCTTCGTGCTGAACGAGATCAAGACCGATGGGTTGTTGCCCATCTGATTCGGCGGGTGGCGCCTAGGGAGGGACGGGTACCGCGCGGCGCCCGTTCAGTACACCGTTGCCTGCGTGCTGTTGTTATCAGTGCCGGGCCCTGACAACCCGTTGGCCGTGGTCTCAGCCAAGAGTGCGTACGGGCCGGAACTCAGGTGATCACTCAAGAACTCCAGGCAGACCCTGATCTTCATCGACCCGGAAGCCCGAATCGTGGTGACGGCGGATACGTCAGCCGGCTGGTAATGTTCAGGTAGGACACGGACAAGCGTGCCATTTCTGATGCTCGGCGCCACGTCCCAGTTCGATGCCATGATGATGCCGAATCCTTCATGGGCCCACTCCCGAACGACATCACTGTGATTGGATGCCATTGGCCCTGTCACCTTTACCGACTCAAGGCCATTTGGCCCCTCCAGCCGCCATACACCGAAACTCTGATCCCTGCCACGAAACAATAAACAGTCGTGGCGTTGAAGGTCGCTTAGCGCGGTTGGACAGCCTCGTTCTTCCAGATAGCTCGGAGCGGCACAGAGAATCCGTTGGCTGTCTGCAATCTTGTGAACAATCAGGTTCTGCTCGTTGACTTCACCCACTCGGATGTCGATGTCGAATTGCTCTGCAACCAAGTCAGTTCGACGGTCAACCAGCTCAAGCCAAACCTCCAACTTGGGGTAGCGTTTCCTGAGCAAGGCCAGAACAGGTGCGATGTGAAAGCGCCCCATCCGTTGGCTCGTGCTGATACGCAGCGTGCCTCTGGGTTCGACGCGATCACCCAGTGACGTTTCAAGCATTCCATTGACGTTGTCCATGATCGTCTGTGCCCAGACAAGCATCGTCTCGCCATCCTTGGTGATCGAAACCCGCCTGGTTGTCCGGTTGAAAAGCTTGCAGCTCAGCGTCTCCTCCAGCGCCAGAACACGCTTGCTGACGTGAGCGGGAGAGATCCCAAGCTCTGTACCTGCGGCGCTAAAACTGCCGCGTTTGGCGATCACGGAGAACAGGAGCAGATCCCTCAGGAAGGGATCATTGTTCACTAGCGGAGAATTCTGATTTTCCATGACGGACAATTATTGTATCTGGGGTTGATAGTAGCCTTGATCCTAACAGACCGAATCGCGACCCAAATTGCGTCGTGATTTAAAACAATAACGCTCGCGAAGATCAAAGCATGTCCAAAATCAGAATTGCGGTAGCCGGTGCCGGCCTCATCGGACGCCGCCATATCGAACTCATCAAGGCGAGTCCTTCTTGTGAACTGGCAGCGGTTGTCGATCCGCTTGAAATCGATGCCCAATACCTGGATTCACTAGGCGTCACGCACTATGCAGATCTTTCGGCCTGCCTCGCCGAAGACAAGCCTGACGGCGTGATTCTTGCCACACCTAACGCTCTACACGTCGAACAGACCCTGCAATGCATTGAAGCGGGTGTTGCCGCGCTGATCGAGAAGCCGGTGGCGCATAGCGTTGCGGAAGGTAAGCGGTTACTCGCGGTCGCCGACGCAACGGGTGCCAGGCTGCTAGTAGGTCATCATCGGGCGCATAGCCCCATCCTTGCCAAGGCGCGAGAGGTCATACGCGACGACATCCTGGGAGACATCGTTGCTGTTCAAGGCAGCGCTTTATTCTACAAACCAGATGACTACTTCGACGCTGCCATCTGGCGGCGCCAGGAAGGCGGCGGCCCCATTCTGATCAACATGATCCATGAAATAGGCAACTTGCGTTCGCTGTGCGGCGAGATTGTTGCCGTTCAGGCGATGCAGTCCAGCGCAGCGCGCGGGTTTCCCGTCGAAGATACCGTGTGTATCGGCCTGCGCTTTGAGAGTGGAGCTCTCGGTTCCTTCCTGCTTTCCGACAGCTCAGGATGCGCCCGCAGTTGGGAACAGACATCGCAAGAAAACGCGAGCTATCCATCCTACGAAGATGAGGACTGCTACGTCATCAGTGGGAAAAACGGCTCGTTGTCAGTGCCCACTATGCGTCTCAAATACTACGAAAGGGTCGAGGACCGATCCTGGTGGAAGCCCTTCCAAACAGGCGTTGCTGGTGTTGAGCGCCACGACCCGCTTGAGATCCAGCTTGAGCACTTCTGCAACGTCATACGAGGCACGGAATCGCCACTGGTTTCTGTGCGCGACGGCCTGCGGAATCTCATCATCACCGAGGCTATCTCAGCAGCCGCGAAGAGCGGCTCGATCATGGAAATCGGCCCTATCTAAGTCTTTGGCATAGCGTCTAGTCATGCGCTGCCTTACGGGTACCACGGCTGTTTTCGCCGCCCTGCCCCATCTATAAAAACAATAACTGGAGTATTCAGATGAGCACGGCAACCGAGACAGAACAGCACCCTTCCAAGCAGGCCAGGAAGGCCACCGCGAGTGGTTGGATTGGCTCCGCTTTGGAATGCTACGACCTTTTCATTTATGCCCAAGCAGCAGCATTGATCTTTCCCCAGCTCTTTTTCCCTTCGCCTGATCCGAGCAGCCCTAAACATTGCCAAGAACTGAAGCGGCTCGTCATCAGACCTTTACGGCGAGGGCGAGGATGGTGGCGACCAGCGCCTGGGTGCGCGGAACCAGGGTGTCGAGCACCAGGAATTCGGCATCGGTATGCACCTTGCCACCGACCGGGCCCAGGCCACAGAGGGTGGGCACACCCAGGCTTGCGGTAAAGCCGGAATCGGCGCAACCACCGGTGAACTCCCCCTCCACGCTGAAGCCAATTGCCTGCGCCTCGCGCTGGTAGAGCGCCAGCAGGTCACGGCTCAGGTGCTCTTCCATGGGCAGGAACAGGCCGGTGATGGTGACGCTGGCCCGGGTTCCCGGCAGCTCTTCTTCGGCGACGATGGCCTCGATGCGCGCCTGCAGTTCGGGCCAGTCGGCCAGGGCGACGAAGCGCACGTCCAGGCGCGCGGTGGCATCGGGCGCGACGGTATTGCTGGAGGTACCGCCCTCGATGAGACCGACGTTGGTGGTGATGCCACGCCCGTAGTCGGTCAGGGCGTGCAGCTTGACCACCTTGAACGCCAGGGCCTGGATAGCGCTGGCGCCTTCGGCGTGGTTGACCCCGGAATGAGCCGCCCGCCCGCTGATCTTAATGGTGAGGCTGGCGCCCCCCTTGCGCGCCTTGACCACGTTGCCGCTGATGCGCCCGGGCTCGCAGTTGAGCACGGCCCGGGCCTGGCGCGCCGCGGCCTCCAGGTGCGGACGCGCCGTGCCGGAGCCGATCTCTTCGTCACCGGTGTAGAGCACCCGTACCGGGAATGGCAGCTCGCCGGCACGCTTGAGCGCGCGCAAGGCGAAGCAACTCGCCACCAGGCCACCCTTCATGTCCGCGACACCGGGGCCGTAGGCCTGGCGGGCATCCTGGGTGAAGCCGCGGCTGGCCACGGTGCCCGGCGGAAAGACGGTGTCGCGATGGCCCAGCAGCAGCACCGCGGCGCCCGTGGCAGGCCCCACCTGGGCGGCGAGGATGTCACCGAAGTCGGTCACCGGCGTCCGGGCGACCTCGATGCCATCCTCGGCCAGGGCGGCGGTGAGCACGGCACCGACGGCATCCACGCCGGCCTTGTCATAGCTGTTGGAATCGGTGTCCACCAGGCGTTGCAGCAGGCGGGTCATCGGCTCACGCTGGGTAGCGAGCCACTCCAGGGCGGCGGTCTTGGCAAGGGACATCAGCTGCGACTCCAGCGATCGCCCAGGTCCCAGAACAGCCCGGCCATGAGTTGCAGCCCCTGCCGCACGACCGGGGCCAGGAGATGCTCGTTGGGCGCGTGCTGGGAGCAGGCGGGATAGGAATGGGGTACCCAGAGGGTGGGCAGTTCGAGGATGTCGGCAAAGATGTCATTGGGCAAGCCACCGCCGAAATTGGGCAGCAAGGCGGGCTTTTCGCCCAGGGTGTGGGTCAGGGACGTCAGGGCCCAGTCCACCCAGGGATTCTCCGGGTCCAGCCGCGAGGCGTGGAGGATCTCGTCCTTGGCACGGGTGACGCGCACGGCGGCGAAACCCCGCTCGGCCAGGTGCGCCTCGATCAGCGGAATGAAGGTCGTGCAGTCGCAGCCGGCGACGAAGCGTATCTGGCAGTGGGCACGGGCACTGCCGGGAATGGCATTGACCGGTGCCTCGGGATTGCCGGTGGTGAAGGCCAGCAGTTCGAAGGTGTTCCAGCCGTAGACGCGTTCGGCCGGGGTCAGCCCTGGCTCGCCCCAGTGGGGATCGATGGCCGGATCGCCCGGCGCGCCGCCCACCTCGATGTCGGCCAGGGCACGGCGCACCGGTGCGGGCAGCTCGGTGGGCTTGAGCCCCGCGACCTGGATCTGGCCCTGGGCATCCACCAGGCTGGCCAGGGCATGGGCGAGGATGATGCCGGGGTTGGCCAGCAGCCCGCCCCAGTTGCCGGAGTGATGGCCGCCTTCGCGCAGGTCCAGATGCAGGTCGAAGTTGAAGGTGCCCCGGGCACCCAGGAACAGCGTGGGCCGGGATGCCGAGACCCGCGGACCGTCGGAGGCGATGAACAGGTCAGCGGCCAGGGCCTGGCGCTGCTCCTGGCAGAAGGTGCGCAGGCCGACCGAGCCAATCTCCTCGCCCATTTCCAGCAGCAACTTGACGTTGTAGCCCAGGCGTCCGCCGCGCGCGGCGATCACCTGCTCCAGCGCCGCCAGGTTGAGCAGGTGCTGGCCCTTGTTGTCGGCGGTACCGCGGCCGTACCAGCGCTCGCCCTGCTCCACCAGCGTCCAGGGCGCGAGGCCCTCGCGCCAGCGGCTGGCATCGCCGCGCACCACGTCGCCGTGGCCATAGCTGAGCAGGGTCGGCAGCGTCGGGTCCTCGATCCGCTCGGCGATCAGCAAGGGCCCCTTGCCAGCGACCGGGTTGTCCAGCCGGCGACTGGTGAAGCCGAGACTGGCCACGTAGGGGGCGATGAAGTCATCCAGGTAGCGGCCCAGTTCCGCCTGGCGCTCGGGTTCCTGGCTTTCGGTGGGATGGGCCACGGCGGTGGCGAGCCGGGCACGGAAGGCGCCGCTGTCGAAGTGCTCGGCGGCAAGCTCAAGGGCATGGGTACGGCTGGTCATGACGGACTCCGGGGTCAGGCAGTTTCGGGCAGGTGGCAGCGCTTGCTGCCGCCAGGGATGGTTTCGCGTTCCGGATAGCGCTCGGCGCAGGGGCCGAAGCAGCGCGGGCAGCGGGGATGGAAGGCGCAGCCGCTGGGCGGCGAGATGGGATTGGGAAAGCTGCCGCCCAGGCCCAGCGCCGGGAGCCCCAGCGCTGGATCAGGGGTGAGCACCGCGTCCAGCAGCGCCCGGGTATAGGGATGCGCCGGCTGGGCGAACAGCGCCGCCCGCTCCCGCTCCTCGACGATCTTGCCGAGGTACATCACCGCCACCCGGTCGGCCAGGTGTTCCACCACCGCCAGGTTGTGGCTGATGAGCAGATAGGTCAGGCCGAATTCACGCTTGAGTTCCAGCAGCAGGTTGAGGATCTGCGCCTGCACCGAGACGTCCAGCGCCGAGGTGGGTTCGTCGCAGATCAGCACGTCCGGGCGCATCACCAGGGCGCGGGCGATGGCCACCCGCTGGCGCTGGCCGCCACTGAGCTGACCGGGATGGCTGTCGGCGGCGCGGCGCGGCAAGCCCACCACGTCGAGCATCTCCGCGACCCGCCGTTGCTGCTCGGCGGGCGTGCCCAGGCCATGCACCTGGAGCGGCAGCGCCACGATCTGGCGCACCGTCTTGCGCGGATTGAGCGACGAATAAGGGTCCTGGAAGATCGGCTGGATGTGCCGGGCCATGCGCTTGCGGTCCACCCCACGCAGGTGCTCGCCACCCACCAGGATGTCGCCGCTGGTGGGCGCCAGCAGCCCCAGCAGTAGCTTGGCCAGGGTGCTCTTGCCGCACCCCGATTCCCCCACCAGCCCCAGGGTCTCGCCGCGATAGAGCCGCAGCGAGATGCCATCCACCGCCTTGAGGGTGGCAGGCGGGCGGAACAGGCCGCGACCCAGGGTGAATTCGCGGCGGATGTCGCACAGCTCCAGGGCGATCTCGCGGCTCATCGCACACCTCCGACCCGGCGCAGGGGTTCGATGGGCAGGGCGAAATGGCAACGCGCCAGGTGCGCGCCCTCCTCCAGCAAGGGCACGCTGTCGGCGCAGGCCGCCACCGCCTGCGGGCATCTGTTGCGAAAGGCGCAGCCGTGCTGCTCGCCGACCAGACTGGGTACCAGGCCGGGAATGGCGCCCAGCGGCTGCCCGGGACGGGTCCGGCCCGGTACCGGGATGCTCGCCAGCAGGCCACGGGTATAGGGGTGTCGCGGCGCGGCGAAGAGTTCGGCGGCCGGCGCCTGCTCGACGATCTGGCCGGCATACATCACCGCCACCCGGTCGGCGATGCGCGCCACCAGCCCCAGGTCGTGGGTGATGAAGACGATGGCCGTGCCGAATTCCCGCTGCAGGTCGCGCAGCAGGTGCAGGATCTGCGCCTGGATGGTGACGTCCAGCGCCGTGGTGGGCTCGTCGGCGATGATGAGGTCCGGCTCGCAGAGCAGCGCCATGGCGATGACCACCCGCTGGCGCAGTCCGCCGCTGAGCTGGTGCGGATACTGGCGCAGGCGTTCGCCGGCGTTGCTGATGCCGACCTTTTCCAGCATGGCCTCGGCGCGGGCCCAGGCGGCCTTGCGGTCCAGCTTGCGGTGGCGGCGCAGCACCTCGGCGAGCTGGTCGCCGATGCTGTAGGCCGGATTGAGGGCGGTCATGGGCTCCTGGAAGATCATCGCCAGGCGATTGCCGCGCAGGTCGCGCATGCCCCTTTCACCCAGGGTCAGCAGGTCGTGCTCGCCCAGCGTCAGGCGCGCCGCCTGGCGCCGGGCCTGGCGCGGCAGGAGGTCCATCAGCGCCAGGGAGGTGAGCGACTTGCCGCAGCCGGATTCGCCCACCAGGCAGAGCATCTCGCCCCGCTCCACCTGCAGGTCCAGGCCGCGCACGGCGTGCAGGGTGTCGTCCCCCAGAGGAATGTCGATGCGCAGGTCTTTAACGTCGAGCAGTGCCATGGTCAGTCCTCCGCTTAGTTGCGCCCGCTGGGCGCGGCCAGATCCCGGATGCCGTCGCCGACCAGGTTGATGGCCAGCACCAGCAGCATCAGGGCGATCCCGGGGATGGCGATCACCCAGGGCGAAAAGAACATGTAGGGCTTGCCTTCGGCGATCATCAGCCCCCAGGACGGCAACGGCGGCTGCACGCCCACGCCGAGAAAGGACAGGGTCGCCTCCAGCAGGATGGCGTGGGCCATCTCCAGGGTGATCACCACGATCAGCGCCCCCAGCAGGTTGGGCAGGATCTCGCCGACGATTACCCGCCAGGGCGAACAGCCCAGGGCCTGGGCAGCGGCGACGTATTCGGCGTCGCGGATCTGCTGCACCGCGGCGCGCACCACCACGGCGAAGCGATCCCACAGCAGGCAGCCGAGCAGGATCACCACCACCTTCAGCGACCCGCCCACCAGGGAGGCGGCGGCCAGGGCCACCATCACCACCGGCAGGGCCAGGCGAGTGGTCACCAGGTAGCTCACCAGAGCATCGACCTTGCCGCCGTAATAGCCGGCCAATACCCCGAGCAGGGTGCCGATGGCGCCGGAAATGAGCGCCGCGGCCAGGCCGATGAACAGCGAGATGCGTGCGCCATAGAGCAGGCGGGACAGGTAGTCGCGGCCGAGCTTGTCGGTGCCCAGCGGATGGGCCCAGGTGCCCTTGGCCATCCATACCGGTGGCTTCATCCGCTGCATCACGTCCTGGGCATAGGGGTCGTGGGGCGCCAGCCAGGGTGCGGCCAGGGCGGCGAACACGATGATGACGAGCAGCACGGCGCCGAGGGCGAAGCCGCGGTGGCCGAACCAGCGGCGCAGCTGACGACCGAAGGTCGGACGCGGGGGCAGATAGTCGTCGAGCACGAAGGGATTGGCGACGGTCATGGGGCCTCCTAGCGCACGCGAATGCGCGGGTCGAGCAAGGCGTTGAGCAGATCGGCCAGCAGCGTCAGCACGATGTAGATCAACGCGATCAAGAGAACGATGGCCTGCACCACCGGGAAGTCGTTGCGGGCGATGGCGTCCCAGGCCAGCTGGCCAATGCCCTGCAGGGAGAACACCGCCTCGATCACCACCGAGCCGCCCAGCATGAAGCCGAACTCCACCGCGGCCAGGGCCACCACCGGGATCAGCGCATTGCGCAGGGCGTGCTTGAACAGCACCCGTGCCGGACTCAGGCCCTTGGCCCGGGCGGTGCGGATGTAGTCGGCGCCCAGCACGTCGAGCATCCCGGCACGGGTCAGTCGCATCAGCGAGGGGGTGGCGTAGTAGCCCAGGGCGATCGCCGGCAGGATGAAGTGCTGCCAGCTGGTATTGCCGGACACCGGCAGCCACTTGAGGGTCACGGCGAAGACGACGATCAGCACCAGGGCGAACCAGAAGCTGGGCATCGCCTGGCCAAAGGTCGCCAGGGTCAGCGCCAGGCGGTCGATCCAGGTGTCGCGCTTGACCGCGGCCAGCACCCCGAGCGGGATGGCGATGAGCAGTGCCACCAGCAACGCGATGGCGCCCAGGGTCAGGGTGATGGGCAGGCGGCTGGCGATGAGATCCCGTACCGACTCCTGGAAGAAGAACGACTGCCCCAGGTCCAGCCGCAGCAACTGCCCGACCCACTCGACGTACTGGGTCGCCAGGGGTTTATCGAGTCCGTGTTGATGACGCACCACCTCGATCTGTTCGGCGGTGGCTTCGGGGCCGGCGATGGCAGTGGCCAGATCGCCGGATAGGTGCAGCAGAAAGAAACTGATGAGGGAAACGGTAAAGGCCACGGCCAGGGCGATACCCAGGCGGCGCAGGAGGTATGCGGACATGCTCGGCTCCTCGGCGAGAGACGCCCCCGTGCGGGGCGCCGGGACGGATCAGTTCCAGTGGGCCAGGGCGAATCGCGGCAACTCGTCCGGATAGGGCTGGAAGGCCAGGTCCGAGGTGAAGGCATAGTTGATGGAATAGTTGAACACCGGCGCCCAGTAGGCCTGCTCGGCGATCCGCTGCAGCGCCTTGCGGTAGTTCTCCTTGCGCACGGCCGGGTCCATGGCGGTGTCGGCCACCTTGAGCCAGTCGATCACCTGGGGATCCTTGGCCACGTCGTCGGCATTGCCCTTGAAATAGACGCCGGTGGCCGCCGAGGCATCGGCGATGGAGAAGGAGCCCCAGGCGAGAAAGGCCATGGGCACCTTGCCGGCGCGCTGCTGGTCACGCAGCGCGGCGTATTTCAGATAGCGCAGCTTGGCGTCGATGCCCACCGCGCGCAGGTCGCCGATCAGCGCCTCGACCACGTCGCGGTCGCGGTAGGCGAAGATCTCGGTGCTGAAACCGTTGGGGTAGCCGGCGGCCTTGAGCAGCGCCTTGGCCTTGGCCGGGTCGTAGGGGTAGCCCGGCACCGCCTTGGCGTCGCAACCGAATTGCTCCGGATAGCAGGCCACCTGCAGCGGCTGACTGCCGCCCCCCATGAGCTGACTGGCGATGGCTTTGCGGTTGATCGCGTAGTTGACCGCCTGGCGCACCTCGGCTTTGGCAAAGGGCGAATCCGGGCTGGAGGCGCCCTGGGCATCCATGCTGAGGAAGCCGATCCTCATGCTGGCCCCGCTTTCCACCGTGAGATTGGGCGCGGCCTTGAGTTGCTCGGCCTGGTCCGGCGCCACGCGCCAGGCCCAGTCGATGCCGCCGGTCATGAGTTCGGCGAGTCGGGTCTCGGCGTCTGGAATGACGCGGAACTGGATATGGCCGATGCGCGGCTGCCCCTGCGGGCTGTCCTTGAAGTAGTCGGGATTGCGTTCCAGCGTGACGCCCTGGCCGCTGGTGACCGCGACGATGCGATAGGGCCCGGTTCCCACCGGCTTCTGCGCGAAGCCCGCCAGGCCCACCTTCTGGAAATACTTGCCGGGATAGATGGGCAAGGGATTGGCCAGGTATTCCAGCGCGGCTGGAAACGGCTGCTTGAGGTGCAGGCGGACCTTGTATTCGCCCAGCTTCTCGGCGCTCTTGATCCAGTTGACGTTCTGCTGGGTGACCACCTTGCCCTCGGGCGAGGCCACGTAGTTGAAGGTGAAGACCACGTCATCGGCGGTGAAGGGATCGCCGTTGTGGAAGGTCACGCCCTGGCGCAGATCGAAGTCGAGGGTCAGCGGATCGACCTGCTGCCAGTGGGTGGCCAGCATCGGCTTGTATTCGCCGGTCTGGGGGTCGCGGTAGATCAGGGTGTCCCAGGCCAGGTGGGCGAGGATGACGCCTTCACGGGCATCGTTGTGATAGGGGCTGACGTTTTCGGGTTCGGTGTCGGAGGCGTAGACCAGGGTGTCGTTGGCCTTGCCGGCGAAGGCCTGGCCCTGGGCCAGGAAGAGAGAAAACGCGATGCCACAAGCGAAACCTTTGAGTCCCATGCCGTCTGTCTCCGGGGCGGTGGTTGGTCAAAGGCAGGTCCGCGAAGCGCGGGGAAGGAGTTCTTGCTGAAGCCTGTTATTGGTCTCTTGACCCGACTCTAGGTCTTGCCATCCCATGCCACAAGCAGAATATTTAGATGCAAGCCATGCCTTTTCGGCAAAGGAGGCTCCATGCAGCCCTACGGAATCCAGTCCACCGCCCTGCGCTATTTCCTCGAGGTGGTGCGTTGCGGCTCGATCAGCGAAGCCTCCCAACGGCTCAATGTCGCGGCCAGTGCCGTGAGTCGCCAGATCGCCAAGCTGGAACGCGAACTGGAGACGCCGCTGCTCGAACGCCGTGCTCGCGGGGTGGTGCCCAGCGCCGCTGGCGAGCGCCTGGCGGTGCATGCGCGCAAGGCGCAGCTGGCCAGCGAACAGGTCGCGGCCGAACTGCGCGGCCTGGCCGACCTGCGCCGCGGTCAGGTGCGCCTGGCCACCACCGAAGGCTTTTCGCTGGACTTCCTGCCCGAGGTGATCGCCGCCTTTCGCCAGGGCTACGCCGGCATCCACTTTTCCCTGGAGGTCTGCGCCCCCGCCGTGGTGACCCGCCGCGTCCAGGAAGGTGATGCCGATCTGGGGCTGACCTTCAGCCTGAGGCCCGAGCCGGATATCCGCGTCGAGGCCACCCTGAGTGGCGCCATCAAGGCGATCGTCGTTCCCGACCACCCGCTCGCCAGCCGCACCGATCTGGCCTTGGTCGATCTGCAGCCCTATCCCCTGGCGCTGCCAACGCCGGACACCACGATCCGCCAGCTGTTCGACATCTGCTGTGGCGTCCAGGGCCTGTCCTTCGAGCCGGTGCTGGTGAGCAACAACATGCAGGCGCTCTATCGCTTCGCCGCGCTGGGCGCCGGAGTCGGCCTGTTCAGTGAGTTGAGCCTGCGCAGCCGGCTGCGCGAGGGCCAGTTGGTGGCCCTGCCGTTGCTGGACGAGGGCCTGGCGGCGCGGCGGATCGAGTTGCAGAGCATGGCGGGTCGCGAATTGCCACCGGCGGTCAATGCCTTCCGCCACGCGCTGATCGCGGCGCTGGGACGCTGAGTCAAAGCAGTGCATCAAGCCACTACGATGCACTGCAACGGGGCGGCGCGGCCGGTAGCGCAGCGCCGTCATGGCAAAGAACCAGCATGGCACGGGGCCTGGAGGCAACTGGCACGCATCTGGCAAAGACCATAGCGTGCAGGAGCACCGGTCAGCCGGTTTGATGCACCACAATCTGCAATGGATGACTAGGGTTCCGACTCGCTCGTGCGGGTGTCTGGTCCGAGAGTCGTCGACCTCTGATGGGGTTACACGGCGGGACAAAAGCCCGGGAGACACAGCGCCAGTCGCGTGCTCCTGTCCCGTCGTCCATCCTATTGGAGGTCCCATGCGCCATCCCCTGCTCGCCTCGCTCGTTCTCGGTTGTTCCCTGCTGCTTGGTGCCACCGCTCAGGCGGCGCCGCGCGACGACTTCAAGGTGTGCTGGACGATCTATGCCGGCTGGATGCCCTGGGGCGAAGCCCAGGCCCAGGGCATCATCGACAAGTGGGCCAAGAAATACGGCATCCACGTCGAGGTCGTGCAGCTCAACGACTACGTCGAATCCATCAATCAATACACCACCGGCCAGTTCGACGGTTGCGCCATGACCAACATGGACGCCCTGACCATTCCGGCCGCGGGCGGCGTGGACAGCACGGCGCTGATCGTCAGCGACTACTCCAACGGCAACGACGGCGTGGTGATGAAGGGCAAGGGCAAGACCCTGGCCGACCTCAAGGGCCAGCAGGTCAACCTCGTGCAATTCTCCGTCTCCCACTACCTGCTGGCGCGGGCGCTGCAGAGCGTGGGGCTGAGCGAAAGGGACCTGACCACCGTCAACACCTCGGATGCCGACATGGTGGCCGCCTTCCAGACGCCTGACGTGCGCAACGTGGTGACCTGGAATCCGCTGCTGGCCGAGGTCAAGGCCCAGCCCGACACCACCGAGGTGTTCGATTCCAGCAAGATTCCCGGCGAGATCCTCGACATGCTGGTGGTGAACACCGCCACGCTCAAGGATAACCCCGCCCTGGGCAAGGCCTTGACCGGTGCCTGGTTCGAGATGATGGCACTGATGCAGGCCCACGACGCCAAGGGCAAGGCCGCCCTGGAAGCCATGGCCAAGGCCTCGGGCACCGACCTCGCCGGCTTCCAGGCGCAGCTGGACAAGACCCGGCTGTTCGCCACGCCCGCCGAGGCCCTGGCCTTCGTCAAGGACCCCGCGCTGCCCACCACCATGCAGCGCATCGCCCACTTCTCCTTCGAACACGGCCTGCTGGGCCAGGGCGCGCCCAGCGCCGAGGCCATCGGCATCGCCTATCCGGGCGGCAAGACCAGCGGGGACGCGGGCAATCTCAAGCTGCGCTTCGATCCGACCTTCGTACAGCTGGCCGCCGACGGCAAGCTCTGAGCCCCGCCGCGAGGACGACGCCCATGCGCTTCATCAATCGGCATCCCGATCGGGGTGGCCGGCTCCTGCTGGTCCTGCTGCCCTTCGCCCTGCTCGCCCTGCTCTATCTGGTGGGCTCGGCCACCCGGCTGGCGGAGAACCCCAACGACAAGCTGCTGCCCAGCGTGGCGCAGATGGCCGATGCGGTGCAGCGCCTGGCCTTTACCGCCGACGTGCGCACCGGGGCTTATCCGTTCTGGCAGGACACCCTGGCCAGCCTGCAACGCCTGGGGCTGGGCCTGGGGATCGCCGCGCTGATCGCCTTGGTGGTGGGCATCGCCGCGGGCAGCCTGCCCCTAGTCGGCGCGCCGCTGTCGCCACTGGTGACGGTGCTCTCGATGATCCCGCCCCTGGCGATCCTGCCGATCCTCTTCATCGTCTTCGGCCTGGGCGAATTGGCCAAGGTGATGCTGATCGTGGTGGGCGTCACCCCGGTGCTGATCCGCGAGCTCGACCAGCGCGCCCGGGAGTTGCCCCGCGAGCTGCTGATCAAGGCCCAGACCCTGGGCGCCAACAGCTGGACGGTGATCCTGCGCCTGGTGCTGCCGCAACTGCTGCCGCGCCTGCTCATCGCCCTGCGGCTGCAGCTGGGCGCCGCCTGGCTGTTTCTCATCGCGGCCGAGGCCATCGCCGCCACCGACGGCCTGGGCTATCGCATCTTTCTGGTGCGGCGCTACCTGGCCATGGACGTGATCCTGCCCTATGTGGCCTGGATCACCCTGCTGGCCTGGCTGCTGGACGCCGGTCTGCGCCTGCTGACGCGACGCGCCTTTCCCTGGTACGGGGAGGGTCGCTGATGATCGAGGTCCGCAATCTCTGGCAACGCTACGGCGAGCAGGTGGTGCTCGAAGGCCTCAACCTGCAGGTGCGCGAAGGCGAATTCTGCGCCCTGGTCGGTGCCTCCGGCTGCGGCAAGTCCACCTTCCTGCGCCTGCTGCTCGGTCAGGAGCGCCCCAGCCGGGGCGAGATCCGCATCGATGGTCAGCCGCTGTCGGCGGAACCGGATCCCGAGCGGGGCGTGGTCTTTCAGCGCTATTCGGTCTTTCCCCACCTGAGCGTGTTGGACAACGTCGCCCTGGGCCTGGAATTGCCCAGGTCCCCGCTGCTCGGCCGGCTGCTGGGTACGGCCAAGCGCCAGGCCCGGGAACAGGCCGCCGCCCTGCTCGAGCGCGTCGGCCTGGGCCAGGCGCTGGGCAAGTACCCGGGGCAGCTGTCCGGCGGCATGCAGCAGCGCCTCGCCATCGCCCAGGCGCTGATCGTCCGGCCGCGCATCCTGCTCCTGGACGAGCCCTTCGGCGCCCTCGACCCCGGCATCCGCAAGGACATGCACGCCCTGCTGCTGGAGCTCTGGCACGAGCGCCCGCTCACGGTGTTCATGGTCACCCATGACCTGCACGAGGGCTTCAGCCTGGCCACCCGGGTGCTGGTGTTCGACAAGGTCCGCCAGGACCCGCAAGCCCCCGGTGCCTATGGCGCCCGCATCACCTACGACCTGCCCCTGACCGCCAAGACCCCGCCGGTACATGCGGCCGGGACGCGGCCGGTCCTTATCTGACGAGGTTGCCCATGACTGAAGAACTGCTCTACCAGGAACGCGTCCCCGGCGGCGGTACCGCCTCCTTCATCCTGCGCCGCGGCCAGACCCTCCGCCTGACCGACGTGGAAGGCGGCGCCAATGTCAGCCTGCTGCTGTTCAATGCCGATGACCGCAGCGAGCGGCTGAATCTGCCGGATACCCTCAAGGGCCAGCACACCGCCCGTCTCACCACCGGACACTGCCTCTATTCCGACATGGGACGGGTGCTGGCGGCCGTGGTGCGCGATACCTGTGGCTGGCACGACAGCTTCGGCGGCGTGGCCAATGCCGCCGAGGTGGCCGAGAAATACGGCGCGGGGCGTTACCAGGAATTGCGCAACGGCTTCCACCGCAACGGCACCGACAACCTGCTGGTGGAGCTGGCCAAGTGGGGCCTAAGGCTGGAAGACCTGTTGATGACCCTGAATCTGTTCAGCCGGGTGGACGTGGATACCGAGGGCGCCTTTGCCTTCGTGCCCGGCAACTCTCGCGCCGGCGATCTGGTCGAGCTGTATGCGCCCATGAACACCCTGGTGGTGCTGACCGCCCTGCAGCATCCGCTGGACCCGGATCCGGTCTATGCACCACGCCCGGTCGATCTCGCCCAGTTGCGCGCCGCGCCCGACGTGGCCGAGCGCTGCCGCACCTCGCGCCCGGAAAACGAGCGCGCCTTCCAGAACACCGCCCGCTACTTCCTCTGAGGCCCCGCCATGAATCTGATCGCCAGCACCAAACGCCCGGAAGATGCCAGCTACCGCGCCGTCCTGCCGGCCGGAGCGCCCTATCTCAAGGAGGTCAAGGCCGGCCAGACCCTGCGCATCCATGACCTGGAAGGCAACCAGGCGGTGGACACCCTCTTCTACGCCGCCGCCAATCCTCAGGAACGCTACGATCCCCAGCGCACCCTGAGACGCCAGGGCCGGGTCTATCTGTCGACCGGCAGCGTGCTCTATTCCAACCTGGGCAATCCGCTGCTGACCATCGTCGCCGACACCTGTGGCCGCCACGACACCCTGGGCGGCGCCTGTTCCCAGGAGAGCAACACGGTGCGCTACGCCCTCGACCGCCGGCAGATGCACAGCTGCCGCGACAACTTCCTCTGCGCCGGTGGCCATGACGGGCGCCTGGGCAAGCGCGACATCGGCGCCAACATCAACTTCTTCATGAACGTGCCGGTGACCGCGGATGGCGGCCTGACCTTCGCCGATGGCATCTCCGGCGCCGGCAAGTACGTGGAATTGCGCGCCGAGACCGACGTCATCCTGCTGATCTCCAACTGCCCGCAGTTGAACAATCCCTGCAACGGCTGGAATCCCACCCCGGCCGAGGTGCTGCTATGGGACTGACCCGCGTACGCCAGCTCTGGCAGTGGCTGCGGCCGCACCTCTATCGGCTGTGTGAAGTCCGCGCCGGACGCTACGGCTACCGCGGCAAGCGCTAGACGCCGACTGACCCACCGCCCTCGCGCGGCCTCTTGGGGACGACCCCGAGAGCTTTTATCTGGCGGGACGGCCCGCCGCCTTCGAGGACGCCTCGAATGTTCACCACCCTGCTCATCGCCAACCGTGGCGCCATCAGCTGCCGCATCCAGCGCACCCTGCGCGACCTGGGCGTCGCCGCGGTCGCCGTCTACAGCGAAGCCGATCGCGCCAGCCGCCATGTCAGCGAAGCCGACCAGGCCTTCAGCCTGGGCGAAGGCGCCGCCGCGGCCACCTACCTGGACACCGCCAAGCTGCTCGAGGTCGCGCGCCAGAGCGGTGCCCAGGCCATCCACCCCGGCTATGGCTTCCTCTCCGAGAACGCCGCCTTCGCCGAAGCCTGCGAAGCCGCCGGCATCGCCTTCGTTGGTCCCACCCCCGAGCAACTGCACACCTTTGGACTCAAGCACACGGCGCGGGCCCTGGCGCGCGCCCAGGGCGTACCGCTGCTGGAGGGCACCGAGCTGCTGGAGACCCTGGAGGCGGCCCTGGCGGCCGCGCGTGCGATCGGTTATCCGGTGATGCTGAAGAGCACCGCCGGCGGTGGCGGCATCGGCATGCGCGTGTGCCGCACGGACACTGAACTCGCCGAGGCCTTCGACGCCGTGCGCCGGCTGGGCCAGAACAACTTCAGCGACGCCGGCGTCTTCCTGGAGAAATACATCGAGCGGGCGCGGCACCTGGAGGTGCAGGTGTTCGGCGATGGTCAGGGCGAGGTCCTGGCGCTGGGCGTGCGCGACTGCTCGGTGCAGCGCCGCAACCAGAAGGTGCTGGAGGAAACCCCGGCGCCCAACCTGCCGGCCGGCATGGCCGAGGCGCTCTGCGCTGCCGCGCTGGAGCTGGCGCGCGCGGTGCGCTATCGCAGCGCCGGTACCGTGGAGTTCGTCTACGACAGCGCCGCCGACCGCTTCTACTTCCTCGAGGTGAACACCCGCCTGCAGGTCGAGCACGGCGTCACCGAGCAGGTCTGGGGCGTAGACCTGGTGCGCTGGATGATCGAACTGGCCGCCGGGGACCTGCCGCCGCTGGCAACCCTCGCCGCGGGGCTGCAGCCCCAGGGTCATGCCATCCAGGCGCGCCTCTATGCCGAAGACCCGGGTCGCGACTTCCAGCCCAGTCCGGGCCTGCTGACCCAGGTCGACTTTCCATCGGCGGAGGGCCGGGCGCTGCGCCTGGACACCTGGGTCGAAGCCGGCTGCGAGATCCCGCCCTATTTCGATCCGCTGGTGGCCAAGGTCATCGCCTGGGCACCTGATCGCGACGCCGCCCGCCAGCGTCTCGACCAGGCCCTGGCCGCAAGCCGGCTCTATGGCGTGGAAACCAACGGCGACTACCTGCGGCAGATCCTCGCCGCCGCGCCCTTCGCCAGCGGCCAGCCCTGGACCCGCTGCCTGGAAGGCCTGACCTACCAGGCTACCACCCTGGAGGTGCTCAGCGCCGGCACCCAGACCACGGTGCAGGACGCCCCCGGACGCCTCGGCTACTGGTCGGTGGGCATTCCCCCTTCCGGCCCCATGGACGACCGCGCCCTGCGCCTGGGCAATCGCCTGCTCGGCAACGACGGCCGCGCGGCCGCCCTGGAAATCACCCTGGCCGGCCCGACCCTCAGATTCAACACCGAGGCCGTGGTGGCGGTCACCGGCGCGGCGCTGCCGATCCTGCTGGATGACCAGCCCCAGGCCATGGACAGCGTCTTTCGCGTACCCGCGGGTGCCATCCTGCAACTGGGCGCCATCACCGGCGCCGGCGCCCGCAGCTATCTCTGCCTGAGAGGCGGTCTGGACCTGCCCGAATACCTGGGCAGCCGCAGCACCTTCACTCTCGGTCAATTCGGCGGCCACGGTGGCCGCGCCCTGCGCGCCGGTGACGTGCTGCACCTGCACCCGCTGACCGACGCACACACGGAGGCCCGGCTACCCGCCGCCCTGACCACCCAGCTCGCCGAGACCCGCTCCCTGCGCGTCATCTATGGCCCCCATGGCGCGCCGGACTATTTCAGCCCGGCCTATCTGGAACTCTTTCTCGCCACCGACTGGGAGGTGCACTTCAATTCCAGTCGTACCGGTGTGCGCCTGATCGGACCCAAGCCGGAATGGACCCGCGAAGACGGTGGCGAAGCCGGTCTACACCCCTCCAACATCCACGACAATCCCTATGCGGTCGGCGCCGTGGACTTCACCGGCGACATGCCGGTCATCCTCGGCCCGGACGGTCCCAGCCTGGGCGGCTTCGTCTGCCCGGTCACGGTGATCGAGGCCGATCTCTGGCAACTGGGCCAGCTCAAGGCCGGTGACCGGGTGCGCTTCCTGCCGGTGGACCTGGCGACCGCACGACGCCTGCAGCTGACACGCCTGGCCGAGGAAAGCGGCTTGCAGCCGCAGGCGGAGATCGCCATCGCGCCCGAGCGCGGCGATCCCGTGGTGCTGGACCTGGGCCAGGGCGCCGAGCGCCTGATGGCGCGGCTGTCCGGGGATACCCATCTGCTGCTGGAGATCGGCCCACCGGAGCTGGACCTGGCCCTGCGCTTTCGCGGCCATGGCCTGATGCAGGCGCTGGCCGCCCTGGCGCTGCCCGGGCTGTGCGAGCTCACCCCCGGCATCCGCTCGCTGCAGGTGCACTATCAGCCCGAAGCCCTGCCCCTGGCCGAGTTGCTGGCGGCGGTCAGTCGCTGCTGGCAGGCGCTGGGCGATGCCCAGGACCTGCGGGTACCCTCGCGCATCGTCCATCTGCCGCTGTCCTGGGACGATCCGGCCTGCCGCCTGGCCATCGAGAAATACACCACAACGGTACGCAAGGACGCGCCCTGGTGCCCGAGCAACCTGGAGTTCATCCGCCGGGTGAATGACCTGGAGTCGCTGGAGGCGGTCAAGCGCATCGTCTTCGACGCCAGCTACCTGGTGATGGGCCTCGGCGATGTCTACCTCGGTGCACCGGTGGCCACCCCCCTGGATCCGCGCCATCGGCTGGTCACTACCAAGTACAACCCGGCGCGCACCTGGACCGCGGAAAATTCGGTGGGCATTGGCGGCGCCTATCTGTGCGTCTATGGCATGGAAGGCCCCGGCGGCTACCAGTTCGTCGGGCGCACCCTGCAGATGTGGAATCGCTATCGCGAAGTCGAGGCCTTCCACGGCCAACCCTATCTGCTGCGCTTCTTCGATCAGATCCGCTTTTATGAAGTCTCGGCGGAGGAATTGCTGCGCATCCGCGCCGACTTCCCCCTGGGACGGGTACCCCTGCGCATCGAAGAGAGCGAACTGTCCCTGGCCGACTACCAGGCCTTCCTGGCCCGCGAAGCCGAGGGCATCGCCACCTTTCGCGGGCGTCAGCAGAGCGCCTTCGCCGCGGAGCGGCAACGCTGGATCGACTCCGGCCAGGCGCATTTCGACAGCCAGGAAGCCGCCGTCGAAGCCACCGAAGACGCCCCCCTCGCCAGCCACCAATTGGCCCTGGAAAGTCCGGTGGCCGGCAATCTCTGGCAAGCCCAGGTGCAACCGGGCGATCAGGTGGAAGCCGGCCAGCCGCTGCTGATCCTGGAGTCCATGAAGATGGAAATCCCGCTGCTCGCCCCCTGCAGCGGCCGGATCCACGACCTGCAGGTCCAGCCCGGCTCGCCGATCCGCGCCGGCCAGCGCCTGCTGGTCATCGACAAGACGTGAAGGAAGCCACCATGACATTCGATCTGCGCCTCGACACCCTGAGCGCCGCCTATGCCGCCGGTACCCAGACACCACGAGTCCTCATCGCTGAACTGCTGGAAAGAGCCGCCCAGCTCAATCCCGAGTACCGGCTGTTCATCCACCTGCTGACCCCGGCCGAGCTGGAGCCCTATCTCGCCGCCCTGGACGACCGCGATCCCGCCGAGCTGCCGCTCTATGGCATCCCCTTCGCCATCAAGGACAACATCGACCTCGCCGGCATCCCCACCACGGCGGCCTGCCCGGCCTATGCCTATGTGCCCGAGCGCTCGGCGACCCTGGTGGAGCAGCTGATCGCCCTGGGCGCCGTGCCCCTCGGCAAGTGCAATCTCGACCAGTTCGCCACCGGCCTCAATGGCACCCGTTCGCCCTATGGCGCCTGCCGCAACAGCGTCCACCCGGACTATCCTTCCGGCGGCTCCAGTGCCGGGTCGGCCCTGGCTGTGGCCCTGGGCATCGCCAGCTTCGCCCTGGGCACCGACACTGCCGGTTCCGGGCGCGTACCCGCGGGCTTGAACAACCTGGTGGGCCTCAAGGGCAGCAAGGGATTGCTGTCCACCGCCGGCGTGGTGCCCGCCTGCCAGACCCTGGATTGCGTGACCTTCTTTACCGCCACCGCCGCCGAAGCCAGCACCCTGCTGGCGCTCACCGCCCGCCTCGATCCGCGCGATCCCTACAGCCGCGCCAATCCGCAGTGGAACGACGCCAGTGCCTTCGGCCGACCGCGGCCCTTTCGCTTCGGCGTCCCGACCCAGCTGGAATTCCTCGGCTGCCCGGAAAGCCCGGCGCTGTTCGCGGCCGCCAAGGCGCAATTGGAAGCCCTGGGTGGCGAAGCCGTGCCGCTGGATCTTGCGCCCTTCCTGGAAGCCGCGCGCCTGCTCTATGAGGGTCCCTGGGTGGCCGAGCGCTACAGCGTGGCCGGCGACCTGATCGAGGCCGAGCCGGACGCGGTGCTGCCGGTGATCCGCGCCGTGCTGGAAAAGGCGCCCGGCACCACGGCAGTGGACGCTTTTCGCGCCGGCTATCGCCTGCAGGCATTGAAAGCCCAGTGCGATGCCCTGCTGGCCGAGCTGGATTGCGTGCTCACCCCCACCTATCCGCGTCCGGTGACCCTGGCCGAACTGGCCGCCGAGCCGGTCGCCCGCAACGCCGATCTGGGCTACCACACCAACTTCATGAACCTGCTGGACTACGCCGCGGTGGCCGTGCCAGCCGGTGTCATGACCAATGGACTGCCCTGGGGCGTGACGCTGTTCGGCCGGGTCTTCACCGACCAGTACCTGCTGAGCCTGGCCGCGGCCCTGCAGGAAGCCCAGGGCCTACCCCTGGTCGGCGGCGCCCACCCAGGCGCCAGCCTGCCGGCGCGCCCCGCCCGCCATGACCGTGCCCGCCTGGTGGTCTGCGGCGCCCATCTGCAGGGACTGCCCCTCAACGGCCAGCTGCTCGCCCGCGGCGGCCGACGCCTCGCTCTGACCCGGAGCGCGCCGCACTATTGCCTCCACGCCCTGGCCGGCGGCCCGCCGCTCCGTCCCGGCATGGTCCGGGTCGCCGAAGACGGCGCCGCCATCGAGGTGGAAGTCTGGGAGCTGCCCAGCAGCGAACTGGGCAGCTTTCTCACCGGCATCCCCGCCCCGCTCGGCCTGGGCAAGGTGGAACTGGCCGATGGCAGCTGGGAAACCGGCTTCATCTGCGAGCCCTACGGCCTCGCCGGCGCCGAGGACATTACCGACCATGGTGGGTGGCGGGCGTGGTTGGCAAGTCGCAGCGCCGTTTAGGTCGGGCGACGGGCCAGGCGGCGAAGCCACCGTATCCCAGGACGCGCAGCGCGCCGCTACTAGCCGCCGCTGTGCAAGCGGTGGACGGACGCACCCGTCTGCCGTTCATGAGCTTCTCTCAAGCCGCCATGAGCCGCGGGCGCTAGCCGTACCCGTGGCCGCCTGCTATCTAGGGTGTTCGAAGCCGCTGACCGTTGCTGGGCAGTGGCGCCTCCTCGCTTGAAGATCGAAACACCCTCATGCCTCTCTCCTACACCGACCGCTACGACCTCCCCCTGTCCACCCCTTCCACTCACGCCGCCGAGCGCTATCGAGCCGGCGTCGACCTGCTGCTGTCGCTCTGGCCCGGGGCGGCCGAGGCGCTCGACGAGGCGATCGCGGCCGATCCTGATTTCGCCCTGGCGCTGGCAGCACGGGCGCGGCTGCAGCTGATCGACAACCAGGCCGGCGCGGCCCGGGAGACCATCGCGCGGGCGCAGCGGCTGGTCGAGCGGCTTGGCACGGAGCGCGAGCGCAGCCATGTCGAGGTCCTGCGGCGACTGATCGGCGGGGAAGGCGCGCGGGCGCTGCAGGGCGCGCTGGAACATGCCGAGCGCTGGCCACGCGACATCCTGATCCTTGGCCTGCCTCTGGGGGCCTTTGGCTTGCTGGCGTTTTCCGGGCGGGCCGATCATGACCAGGCGCGGGTCGACCTCTGCGAACGCCATGCCCGCCATTTCGCCGCGGACGACTGGTGGTTCCTGACCTACCGCGGCTGGTCCCATGGCGAGAACGGCGACGTGGCCCGTGGCCGGGTGCTCACCGAGCGTGCGCTCGAGCTGCACCGTCACAACGTCAATGCGGCCCATGCCCTGACCCATGTCCTGCACGAATCCGGCGACAGCCAGGCCGCGCAGGCCCTGATCGCCGGCTGGCTGCCCGAGTATCCGCGCCACGGCACCCTGCATGGGCATATCGCCTGGCACGGCGCTCTGGTGGCCTTGGAACAGGGTGACAGCCAGGGCGCGCTGGACCTCTATCTGCGCTTCATAGCGCCAGCGGTGTCCACCGCCGGCCCGCTCAATCGGGTCAGCGACAATGCCTCCTTTCTCTGGCGTCTGGGACTCTATGGCCATGAGGTGCCCGCCGAGCTCTGGCAGGCCACCGCCGCCAGTGCGGAGGGGCTGTTCCAACAACCGGGACTGGCCTTCGCCGACGTCCATATGGCGCTGATCGCCGCGGCGACCGGGGATCGTCTGGCGGTGGAAGCCCGTATGGCGGGACTGGAAAGTCGTCCGCGCGACGGCGCCTTACCTGCCGGGCCGGTGGTCCCCCTGCTCTGCCGCGCCCTGCTGGCTTTTGCCGAGGAGGACTACCCGGGTTGCGCCCGACTGCTGGAGCCGCTGCGCGGGGACGTCGCTCGTATCGGCGGCAGTGGCGCCCAGCGCGAGGTCATCGAAGACACCCTGCTGGTTGCACTCATGCGCGCCGGGGAGCACGCCAAGGCGCTCGCCCTGCTGGACGAGCGCCTGCATCGACGGCCCTCGCGGCGGGATGAGCAATGGCGGACGGCATTGGAGAGTCGCAAGCGCGACCGCTAGAGAAGACGAGATCGACGGATCTTTATCTGCAGACACAATATTGATATATTTAAATCTTCAGATTGAGGAGCATTGCCATGCTACAGGCGGCCATCGCGACAGCTGACTTTTCGAAGAGCCAAGGTACCGTTGGCCTCAGGACAGCGCTCAACATCCTCGACAGGTGGCAGGCCTCCAGCGAACAAAGCTGCCGCATCCTGCGTATCTCACGCAGCACCTATGCGCGCGCACTGCAGAAGGATCCGGCGTGGTCGGTCAGCCTGGATACCGATCAATTGCAACGTATCAGCCTGGTCCTGAACATTCATTCCGCCTTGCGCGTGGTCTTCGACAATCCGGAAAACGTCTATGGCTTCGTCGCCATGGACAACCACAACGACTTCTTCAATGGCCGGTCGCCCCTGGAGATCATGGCCCAGGGCGATATGATCGCCCTGTACGAAACCTTCCGGCGTATCGACGTGCTGCGAGGTGCAGGGTGGTAAAGCTGGAGGATCTGCCGCTGCTCAAGGGCGCGTCTCTGCAGGGACACCGGCTGGTCAACTCCAAGTTTCCACCCATCGCTCTGTTCGATGACGTAGCCGATGCCGAAGATTTCGAAACGCTCTACCAGCTCCAGGCGCTGACCAACCCGCGTCTGCAGAACGAGCTGGGACGTCTGGAGCTGATCCCGCGTGACCAGATTCCCTTCGGCATTCCTGGCTGTTCCTATGCAACGGCCGCCTTCACCCACGTCAACCCTGCAGGTTCGCGCTTCAGCGATGGCAGCTTCGGCGTTCTTTATCTTGCCGATCACGCCGATACGGCGCTGGCCGAGGTTCGCCATCACCAGGAAGCCTATTGGTCGAAGGTGCCGACGCTGAAGTACGAGCGCTTCGTCTTCCGCAATCTGACGGTGAGCTTTTCCGACCAGGGACTGCGCGACGCCCTGGTGCTGGACGCCGCCGATCCCATCTATGAGCCCGACGACTATGGTGCGGCGCGCAGCCTGGGCGCCGCCGCCAAACGCACTGGCTGCCCAGGGCTGCGCTATCGCTCGGTACGCCGTGCCGCGGGTCATTGCTGGGCGCTACTGACTCCCCGGCTGGTCACCGCTGTCATCCAGGCGGCGCCGGTCGAGATGATCTGGAACGGCGGCATCATCGCCATCAACCGCATCACCGCCGTGCCGGGCGAGGCTGGCTGACCGCCCTCACGCGTGGGTCAGATACCAGCGCCAGTCCTGCTCGCCCACCTCGGCCATGAATTGCCGGTACTCCGCGCGCTTGATGGCGAGGTACACCTCGATGAAGCGCTCCCCCAGTGCCTCCCGGATCCAGCTGGAGCGCTCCAGCGCCTGTAGCGCGGTCAGCCAGTCGGTGGGCAGGAAGTCGGTGGCCTGCTCGTAGCCATTGCCGACAGTGGCCGGCCCCGGATCGCGTTCGTCACGGATGCCTTCATGGATGGCGGCGAGGATGGCCGCGGCCGCCAGATAGGGATTGGCATCGGCGCCACAGATGCGGTGCTCGATGTGGCGACTGCTGGCCGGACCGCCGGGTACGCGCAGGGACACGCTGCGGTTGTTGACCCCCCAGCTCTTGGCCAGCGGCGCATAGCTGTTGGCCTGGAAGCGGCGGTAGGAGTTGGCGTTGGGACAGAAGATCGCCAGGGCATCCAGCATCCGGTGCTGCATGCCACCGATGGAGTGGCGCAGCAGCGGCGTGCCCTGAGGGTCTTCGCTGGCATAGAGGTTGTTGCCCGCGGCGTCGGCGAGGCTGACGTGCAGGTGCAGGCCACTGCCGGCCTGGTAGCCGAACGGCTTGGCCATGAAGCAGGCCTGCAGGCCGTGGCGGTTGGCGACCCCCTTGACCAGGCGCTTGTAGCGAATGCCCTCGTCGATGGCCTGGAGGGCATCGACGCGGTGCAGCAGGGTCAATTCGAGCTGGCCGGGGGCGTATTCGGAGATGGCCGTGCGCACCGGCAGGCCCTGTACCTCGCAGGCGGCGTAGAGGTCGTCGAGAAAGGGCTGCAGCTGCTCCAGTTCGTAGACCCCATAGACCTGCGGCGAGCCGGGTCGTACGCCATTCATCTGCAGCGCCGGTTGCGGCCGGCCCTGGGCGTCGCGGGTGCGGTCGAGCAGATAGAACTCCAGCTCCACCGCCATCACCGGCTGGAAGCCGTCGGCCTGCAGCCGCTCGATCACCCGTACCAGGGCATGCCGGGGATCGGCGGGGGTGGCTGGCAGCCCCTGGGTCGGGTGCATGCTCACCTGCACCTGGCCGGTCGGGGTGCTGCGCCAGGGTTGCAGGGTCAGGCTGCCGGGCAGCGGATAGGTCCAGCAGTCGACATCGGCGACCTCCCAGACCAGGCCGGTGGCCTCGACGTCTTCCCCCTGCAGGGTCAGCGCCAGGATGGAGCTGGGCAGCGGCCGGCCCTCCTCGTAGATCGCCAGCAATTCGTCACGGTGCAGCAGCTTGCCGCGCGGCACGCCATTGGCGTCGATCAGCATGAGTTCGATGCTGCGCACCTCGGGGTGGGCGGCGAGGAAGTCGCGGGCTTCCTGGGTGTCGGCGAAGTTCATGGCTGACACTCCCGGGCGCCGGGCAACGCCAGGAGCTCGCCAAGAGCCTGGTCGAGGGTGGCCAGCAGGCGGTCGACGTCTGCCGCTTCGAGATCCGGGCAGCACAGGGTCATGTTGTGGAAGGGGGTGATGAGGATGCCCCGGTTGATCAGGTAGAGGTGCAGCGCCTGCTGCAGGCTGTCGTGGAAGGCGGCTTCCGCCTCGGCGCCGGTGGTGGGCGGCGTGGCGCAGAATTGGAATTCGCAGCGGGCGCCCAGCTCCGTCACCGACCAGGCCAGGCCATGGCGGGCGATCACCTCGCGCAGGCCGGCGGCCAGTCGCGCCGCCAGCGGCAGCATCCGTGCATAGGCGGCCGGGGTCATGACCTCTTCCAAGCTGACGCGCAGGCAGCGCATGGCCAGGGCATTGGCCGACAGCGTGGTGCCCATGCCGCTGTGCCCATGGCCGTGGCTGGTCTCGCTGGCGTGCTGCTGCGCCAGGCGCATGGCCTGGGCCATCTCGTGGCTGCAGCCATAGGCCGAACAGGGCACGCCCCCGGCGATGGGCTTGCCGAAGGTGATGAAGTCCGGCTGGAGATTCCAGGCACGGGTGCAGCCACCGGGACCGGTGGACAGGGTATGGGTCTCGTCGATGATCAGCAGGGTGCCGTATTGCCGGGTCAGGGCGCGGACCTGCTCCATGAACCCCGGGGCGGGCAGCACCATGCCGATGTTGGTCATGGCCGGCTCGCAGATCAGCGCGGCGACGTCGCCTTTCGCCAGTGCCGCCTCCAGCGCCGCGAGGTCGTTGAAGGGCACCGCCCGGCTGGTCTCGGCCAGGTTGTGGGCCTGGCCGATCAGGCCGCCGCGGTGCACGGTGCGGCCCTCCTGATGGCGCACCATGACGTCGTCGACGGTGCCGTGGTAGCAGCCGTCGAACACCAGCAGCATCTTGCGATTGGTGATGGCGCGCGCCCAGCGGATGACATAGCGGTTGGCATCGGTGGCGGTGGTCGCTACCTGCCAAAATGGCAGGCCGAAGCGCTCGGCGAGCAGTTCCCCGGCGACCACGGCATCCTCGCCGGGCAGCATGGTGGTGAGTCCGCGGGCGCCTTGCTCGGCCAGGGCCCGGGCGATGGGTGCCGGTGAATGGCCGAACATGCTGCCGGTGTCGCCCAGGCAGAAGTCGACGTACTCGTGGCCGTCGACGTCATGGAAGCGCGAGCCCTGGGCATGGCTGACGAACAGCGCGCTGGGCATCGACCAGTCGTTCATCCAGTGCATCGGCACACCGCCGAACAGCGAGTGCCGGGCCCGCTCGGCCAGGGCCAGGGACTTGGGATTGCGCGCCAGGAAGCGCTCGCGTTCGGCCGCGACGAAGCTCTGCACGGCGGCTTCGCTGATACCACTGGTGGTCATTTCGGACTCCTCTTGGGGTGGAGGGCGAATCGGCTCGGGCTCAGTGCCCGGCCGAGACGCCGCAATCGATGGCCAGGTCCGCGCCGGTGATGGAGCGGGCGGCGGGTTGGCACAGGAAAAAGGCCAGCTCGGCGACCTCCTCGGGCTGGATGAAGCGCGCCGCTTCACCTTGCGGATACTTGGCCAACAGGTCCTGCAGGTAGGCGGCGGGATTGCCGTCGCCATAGCGCTCGGCCTGAAAGCTCAGCATGGGCGTCGCCACGTCGCCGGGGGAGATGCTGTTGCAGCGCACCCCGCTGGGCGCCAGATCCAGTGCCAGGGCCTTGGTCATCAGGGTCACCGCCCCCTTGCTGGCACAGTAGACGGCGGCATTGCGATTGCCCTGGCGACCGGCATCGCTGCTCAGGTTGACGATGGCGCCCCGGGTGTCCCGCAGCGCGGGAATGGCCGCGGCGCAGAGAAAGAAGCTGGCCTTCAGATTGACGTCCAGCACCAGGTCGAAGTCTTCCTCGCTGAAGGTCTCGGCTGGGCCTTCGCGCCAGACACCGGCGCAATTGACCAAGGCGTCGAGCCGACCGAGGCCGTTGAGGGCGCTGGCGACCACCTCCCGGCTGGCGCTGGCCTGGCGCAGGTCGGCGGCGTGCTGGCCGGCAAGGCCACCTTCGGCCTCGAGCGCCGCCAGGGCCGCGCCATCGAGATCGGTACCGAAGACCCGCCAGCCGGCCTGCAGAAAGTGCGCACGCACCGCCTGGCCGATGCCCCCCAAAACCCCGCTGATCAGCACGACTGGCTGCATGTCAGGCCCCCTTGTTTTCGATGCGGCTGTTGCCACCGTCCACCACTAGGTATTCCCCGGTGATGTAGCTGGCCTCGGGCGAAGCCAGGAAAGCCACCGCTGCGGCGACCTCGGCGGGACGACCGGCGCGGCCCACGGGCACCCGGGTCGCGGCCTGCAATTCTTCCGGCAGGCTGGAGGCGGTCTCGATCCAGCCGGGCGCCACGGCGTTGACCGTGATGCCCTGCCCGGCCACCTCCAGCGCGAGACTCATGTTCATGCCGACCATGGCCGCCTTGGCCGCGCTGTAGGCCGCGGCCTGCGGAATGCCCGCCCGGGTGCCGGTGGCGGAACTGACGTGGACGATGCGGCCATAGCCGCGCGCCTGCATGCCGGGCAATACGGCGCGGGTCAGCAAGAAGGCCGTGGTCAGGTTGCGCGCCAAGGTCAGATTCCAGTCGGCCAGGGTCATCCGCGCCACCTCGACCAGGGGCTCGGGACTGCCCTGCATGGCCATGCCGGCATTGTTGACCAGGATGTCGATACGGCCCCAGCGCGCCTCGGCCCACTGGCAGAACTCGCCAACGGCCGTCTCCTCGGTGAGATCCAGCGCCCGGCCTTCGGCGGTGAAGCCAGCGGCGCGCAACTCCGCCACCCGCTCCGCGATCCGGGCGCTGCTGGCGGTGACGATCAACCGCGCCCCTGCCGCGCCCAGGCGCCGGGCGATCGCCATGCCGATACCGGATTCGCTGCCGGCACCGCTGATCAGGGCCACCTGGCCCGCCATCGACTCGCTCATGTAGCTATCTCCGTTGTGGTCTGGCTGGACTCTAAGCCGGTCTGACTGATACAAAAAGACGATCGTTATCAGCGAAATTGACAACCATGGCCTTTACCAGCGAAACGCTCAGGGTCTTTCTCGCCGTGATCGACGAGGGCTCCTTTTCCGCCGCGGCTCGCGTCCTGGGGCGGGTGCCCTCCGCGGTGAACATGGCGATCTCCCAACTGGAGGCCGAGCTGGACCTGGTGCTGTTCGACCGCGCCACCCGCAAGGCCTTGCCGACCCCCGCCGCGCGCGCCCTCGAACCCCAGGCGCGGCAGGTGGCCAGCCAGCTCACGCTGCTCGACGCCCATGCCCTGCAATTGCATGCGGGGCTGGAACGGCGCTTCGTGCTGGTGATGGCGCCGGAGTTGCAGACCGGCGCCTGGAGCCGCCCGCTGATGACCCTCGCCGAGGAGTTTCCGGCGCTGGAAATCGAGATCCGCTCGGCCGCCCGCGCCGAGGCGATCCGCCTGCTGCACGAGGGCAGCGTGGACATGGCGCTGATCTTCGAGCGCCCGGGCATCAACGCGCTGGAAGGTTTCGCCGAGGCTGGCAGCCAGTTGCTCACGGCGGTGGCCGCGCCCGGCTATCCCGCCTCCCGCCAGGATCGGCCACTGGGCGAAACGCTGATGGCCGATACCCGCCAGATCGTGGTGGCCGGGGGCGACCGTAATGCCTCGGACCCGCAGATCGTGCTGTCGCAACGGGTCTGGCTGACCGACAGCTACCTGGCGACGCTGGACCTGGTGCAGGCCGGGCTGGGCTGGGCCTATCTGCCCCACCCGCTGGTGCGGCCGCTGATCGCCGCCGGCCTGCTCGAGCAGGTGCAATTCGACAACATGGCCAGCCAGATCCGCCGCTGGATCGACGTCATCTGGATCAAGAATCGCCCCCTGGGCCTGGGCGCGCGCCGCTACCTAGAGTTGTTGCGCGAGCAGATCGGCACCAAGCCGGAATAGCGGCTTCAGCGCCCTTCGGTCAGCCGCTGTAGCAGCTGCGCGCGCCGTGCGTGGTCCGCGGCCTCCTTGGCCAGCGCACCGGGCAGCAAGGCTGCGGCCCGCGCGGGCGACAGGACGAACAGGCCATCGTCGTCTCCGAGGGCCAGGTCACCGGGGCAAACGCGGGTCTCGCCGAGCTGGAGTTCGACATTCAATTCGCCCAGCGCCTCGCCACCCTGGGTGGTGACGGCGCTGATACGGCGGTGGAAGACCGGCAGGCCGAGTTGACGAAGCGCCTGGACGTCGGTGATGGCGCCATTCACCACCACGCCGGCCAGGCCCTTGATCAAGGCGGCCAGGGTGCGCAATTCGCCCCAGCAGGCGCAGTGGGGATCGCCCACGGCCTCGATCACCAGGACGTCGCCCGGGCGACTGGCGATCAGAGCCTCGCGCAACAGGGCGCCATGGGGTAAGGGAATGCGCGCCGTCACCACCCGGCCCAGCAGACGCGTATTGGCCACCACCGGCTTGAGTTCGGGCAGATAGCCCGTGCGCCCGAGATGGCCCAGGGTCGAGGCAGCTACCTCGGCGTACCCGGCGATCAGTTCGGCCGGCAGCTCGCTCAGGGGGCCGGGCATGCGGCCTCCCGGGGGCGGATCAGCGGGCAGTTGCTGCAGTATTCGGCGGGCGCCGTGGCCTGGTAGTAGAAGCAGCAGGTGCGCCGGAAGCGAACGGGGCGCCCAAGGGTATTGGCCGTCGCAGGCCGGCGGAACTGCGCCAGCGGATTGGTCTCCAGCCCAAGTTCCGCCGGCGTCGCCGCCAGCAGCCAGGCGAAATCCTCGGCGCAGCGGGCACGAATGGCCGGATCATCGAGTTCGGCGAGGCGCCGGTCGTACAGCGAATAGAGCCGCACCGCGGCGTTCTCCCAGAGGATGCGGGGCGAGACGCGGCCAACCCGCGCCAGGGTCTCCCAGAGCGGCCGCAGCAGCTCGCCGAACAGGGTGCGGGCCAGCAGTGCTCGGGCCGTGGCGTGATCCTCCAAGGCGGGCAGCGGTCGGGTATCGCTCAACGGCAGGGCCGATCGCCAGCGCCCCTGGACGTGGCCATCCTCGATCCAGACATTGCCCGGCGTCAGGTCCAGGCGCCGGTCATAGGCCGACAGGGCGTGGAAGGCGACCCCGGTGGTGAGAAAGCCCAGCCGCTTGGTCAGCAGCGACGCCGCGACCCGCCGCGTGGGCGCCTCCATCCGCGCCGCCAGGTCGTCGAGCAACTCGGCGCAGCGTGCGGCGTCCAGCCAGGCGGCCACCGGCTGGCTGTGCTGCCCGTCGCGCTCACTGGCTTCGCGCAGACCGAAGGTAGAACGCAGCTCGTCCCGCTGGGCGCTGTCGAGGGCCGGCCTCAGGCACATGGCGGTACCTCGCGACCAAAGGGAATGCACAGCGGCGTGCCGAAATAGGGATCGGCGATGATCCGGCATTCCAGGGCGAACACTTCCCGGACCAGGGCTTCCGTCAATACCTCTGCGGGTGCGCCCTGGGCGAAGGCACGACGCTGATGGACGGCGACCAGGTGATCGGCGTAGCGGCAGGCGAGATTGAGATCGTGTAGCACCATGACGATGGTCTTGCCCTCCTCCCGATTCAGCTGACGTAGCAGGTCCAGCACCTCGATCTGGTGCGCCAGGTCCAGGTAGGTGGTGGGCTCGTCCAGCAGCAGGCAATCGGTGTCCTGGGCCAGGGTCAGGGCGATCCAGGCGCGTTGGCGCTGACCGCCGGAGAGGTCGTCCACCGGCCGCTCCGCCAACGCCAGCAGGTCGGTGAGGCGCAGCGCCTTGTCCACCGCCGCGGCATCGTCCGCCGACCATTGGCGCATCCAGTTCTGGTAGGGATAGCGGCCCAGGCTCACCAGTTGCCGCACGCTGATGCCCTCGGGCGCCACCGGGGTCTGCGGCAGGACCGCCAGTTGCCGGGCCAGGGCGGCGGTGGACTGCCGGTGGATGTCCTGGCCGTCGAGCAGCACCTGGCCCTGGCGCGGTTCCAGCAGCCGGGCACAGGCCTTGAGCAGGGTGCTCTTGCCGGAGCCGTTGCTGCCGATGAGAACCGAGACACGCCCCGGCGGTAATTCGAGGTCGAGGGCCTCGATGATGGTCTGGGTGCCGTAGCCGAGGGTCAGGCCGCGGCTGGCCAGGGTTGTCATGAAGACTCCTTCAGGGACGCTGCCGGATCAGCAGGTAGAGGAAAAAGGGCGCCCCCAGGGCGGCGACGAAGATGCCGGCCGGCAGATCCAGGGGCAGGAACAGGGTACGACCCAGGAGGTCGGCGAGCATCACCAGCAACGCCCCCGCCAGGGCCGCCATCAGCGCCTGAGCGGCGAAACCCGCGGGCAGCAGGCGGCGGGCGATATGGGGCGCGATGAGCCCGACGAAGGCGATGGCGCCCCCCCAGGCGATGGCGACGCCGGCCAGGGCCACGGCCAGCGCCAGCAAAGCCGCGCGCTGCCGCTGCAGGCGCACCCCGAGGCCGCGGGCCAGGTCGTCGTCGAGTTGCGCCAGCACGGCGTGGCGCGCCAGGGCCGCCAGCGGCAGCAACAGGACCAGCCACCACAGCCCCAGGGCGCGCACCTCCGGCCAGCTGGCGCCATAGACGCTGCCGGTCAGCCAGACGTAGGCGGACAGCGTGGTGGTCAACGGACTGAACACCAGCAGGAAGGTGGTGGCCGCGGCGAGCATGGCCGACACCCCTACCCCCACCAGCACCAGGCGTAGCGGCGAGGCGCCATGATTCCAGGCCAGGCCATAGACCAGCAGCGCCGCCAGGCCCGCGCCGAACATCGCGGCCAGCGGCAGGCCATGGGGCCCCAGGCTGCCGGCCAGAACCGCCAGATAGAAGACCGCCCCGGCGCTGGCGCCACTAGTGATGCCCAGCAGGTCCGGCGAGGCCAGGGGATTGCGCACCTGGCCCTGCAGCAGCAGGCCGGACACCGCCAGGGCGCTGCCGACCAGGGCGGCCAGCAACGCCCGCGGCAGTCGCAGCTGGGTGACGATGAAACCCAGGCCACCGCCCTGCCGTTCGACCAGCGCGGCGAACACCTGGGTGGGCGTCAACCAGACCTTGCCCAGGCAGAGGCACAGCAGCAGGGCCGCCAGGGCCACCAGCGCGGCGACGGCCAGCCGTCCCAGGGTGGCCGGGGCCAGGCGGCGGGAGAACCGGCCGAGCCGCCAGACGATCTCAGCGGCCATGACGGCCTCCCCGGCGCGCGAGATGGATGAAGAACGGCCCGCCGAACAGCGCGGTCATGATGCCCACGGGCACCTCCTGGGGCAGAATCACCACCCGCGCCAGGCTGTCGGCCAGCACCAGCAGCAGGGCCCCGCCCAGGGCGCAGCCGGGAATCAGCCAGCGATGCTCGTGTCGCCCGCGGGCCAACAGTCCGCGCACCAGGTGCGGCACCATCAGGCCGATGAAGCCGATGTTGCCGGCCAGGGCCACGGCGCTGCCGGCCAGGCAGATCACCAGCACCCCGGCCAGCAACCGGATCAGCCCGATGGGCTGGCCCAGGCCGCGGGCCAGGTCATCACCGGCGACCAGTACATCCAGCTGCCCGGCCAGGACCACGGCGGCGGCCAGGGCCAGCAGGCTGAACACCAGCAGGGGCGCAGCCGTGGTGAGGTTGCGCTCCCCCACCGAACCCGCCAGCCAGAACAGCACGCTGTCCAGCCCCTCCTGGTTGATCACCAGCAGCGCCTGGCTGAAGGCGGTGAACAGGGCCGCCAGGGCGGCGCCGGCCAGCACGATGCGCAGCGGTGTCAGGCGCGCCTGGCCCCGGTTACCCAGGGTCCAGGCCAGGCTGCCGGCCACCGCCGCGCCCAGCAGCGCGCAGAGTACCCAGCTTTCGGTGCTGGACAGCCCCAGCAGGGTGATGCCCAGCACCAGGGCGAAGGTGGCGCCGGCGTTGATGCCGAATAGCCCCGGCGAAGCCAGGGGATTGCGCGTCATGGCCTGCATCAGGGCACCGGCCACCGCCAGATTGGCGCCCACCACCAGGGCGACCAGCAGGCGCGTCAGCCGGGTGGTGTTGACCAGGGTTGCATCCAGCCCTAGCGAGGGGTCCTGCACCAGCGCCGCCACCACGCTAGTGGGCGCGATCCAGCGGGCGCCTACGGAGAGACTCAGCACGGCGATCAGCGCCAGGGCCAGGGCGAGCAGCAGCAGTCTGAGGGGTGCGCTCATGCGGCCCCCTGGTCGACCAGGACGCGCTCGATATCGTCCAGCAGCCGATTCGCCGCGAGCAAGCCGCCGCCCAGGCTCCAGGCCACCCCATCGACCCGCCAGACCTGCCCGCGCCGGGGGGCGCTCAGGCGTTGCCAGAGCGGATGCTCGAGCAGACGCTCGTAGTTGCGCTGCACCGCGGCCTGGTCGGCGCGCAGGAAGACGAAGAAGACGTCGGCCTCCACCACCGGCAGGCTTTCCCGCGAGGTCAGCTTGATCGAGGGCGCGGCGCTGCCCTGGCTGGCCGCCGGCCAGGCGAAGCCCAGCTCGCTGAGTACCCGGCCGGCGAAACTGTCGGGCAGGTAGCTGCGCAGGTGATCGGCGCGCACGTCCAGGACCGCCACCGTCGGCGGCCACTGGGCCCCGTAGTGCCGTTGCAGTGCCTCGCGCAGGTGGGCGATGCGCGCCTGCCAGGCCTGCAGCAGGGCCGTGGCCTCCGCTTCACGCCCCGCGGCGGTGCCCAGGGCCAGCAGGGTCTGCTTGAATTCGAAGACCTCCTCCAGCATCACCACCGGGCACAGCTGCTGCAGCAAGGGTGCGATCCGGCCATGGCGAAAGCGCGAGGCGACGATCAGGTCCGGCGCCAACAGCGCCAGGTCCTCCAGACTCGGCTGGGTTTCCAGGCCCAGCGAGGGCACCCCCGCCAGCGCCGGGCGCAGATAGCGATAGACCGGTTTCTCGCTCCAGGACTCCACAACCCCGCAAGGCCTGAGCCCCAGGGCCGCGGCGCTGTCGGTGGCGCCCTGGAACAGCGTGGCCACACGGGTTGGCTGCGCGCGAGCCACGCCCGGCTGCAGCGCCAGGCCGGTTGCCAGAACGCCGCCGAGCCCGAGGAGCCGGCGGCGGGTTATAGAGGGGGAAACACTAGGGGGCATGGCTCACCTGATGAAAGGGATTGACCACCCTGCCCTTGCCGAACGGCATGCTGCCGGGCCCACCGGCCCGCTCGATCATCGGGCGCAGCAGCCACTTCTGCGGCCAGTCCGGTGCCTCGAACAGGGTCTCTCGGAGCAGTGCCCGGGCCTCGGCGTCGAAGTCCAGGGCCGCGATGCGCTCCTCCAGCACCTCGCGCAGCAGCGTCCAGGCGGCGGTCAGCGGGACAGCGTAGCAGCTCGCGACGGTCTCGAAGATGGCCCTGAGGTTGACCTGGATGCCCAGGGTCTGGAACCAGAACAGCAGGTCGCACGGATGCTCGTGATAGAGCGTCTGGGCATGACCGGGCTTGATCCGGTACTGCGGATCGGCCAGCCCCTGGCGCTCCAGCCAGGGCACGTACAGGCGCAGGGAGTCGTGGTCGCGTAGCAGCAGACCCTGGATACGTCCGGCGCGCCAGACCAGCACGGCGTTCTGCCCGTGCACCTCGCCGAGCAGGCCGAGGCGGAACAGCCGCAGGTTGAGGTCGATGAAGCTGTGACACAGCTCACCCAGCAACAGCAGGACATTGGCCGGGGTCGGCGCCAGCGCCCGGGCCGCCAGCCAGTCGTCGAAGAAATGCCGACGACTGCCCGGCAGCGGCGTACCGAGCGCGGCCATGGGCAGCAGGCGGCAGTCCGGATCGGCCAGCAGCGCCGCGGGATAGCCGCGCACCATGGCCGAGAGATGCCGCGGCGCCTCGTCGAACAGGGTCGCTGCCGGTGGCATGAAGGCCCACCAGCGAGACTCGTCGCACAGGTGCAGGCTCTCGGCGAGCACCGGGTCCAGGGCCCGCGCCTGGCGCAGCAAGGCTTCGCTGCGCGAGCCGTTGATCATCTTCACCGCCGGCAGGTAGCGCGAGGCGCCCAGGGAATGCACCGCCATGGGCAACTTCAGCTGGGCCACGCCCGCGCCCTCCTCCATCAGCATGGATCGCAGCGACGAGGTCGCGTGGCAGCGAGCGCCGGCAAAGTCCAGCTGCTGGCAGACGCCGCTGGCGAAGGCCTCGTCCAGCCGACCCGGCAGTCCCTCGGCGAGTTGCCAGGGGTGTACCGGCAGCGCCACGTGAGTCGCCGCCAGGCCGCGCTGCTGCAATTCGGCCTGCAATTCGGCCAGCGCCGCCGGGGTCAGCAAGTCGGCCGCCGGTCCCTGGGAATCGGCCGCCACACCCTCTCCGCACAGCAGCTGATCGCGGCGCACCGCGACCCAGGCCAGGCGCACGGGTTGGCCGAATTCGGCCTGGTAGGCCTGGTAGTCGGTGTCGCTCAGCCCCAGCTTGGCCTTGGCCAGGGGGTGATAGGGTCGATCCCGCAGGGCCGCCCAGCGTTCCAGTTGCAGGAAGGCGGCCTGGCCGTCGCCCTCCAGCAACGGCCCCGGGACCAGGGGTTGTTCCAGGGACAGCCGGGTCTGCCGCAGACTGGTGGCCAGGGTCTCGCGCAACAGCGCGATGCCCCGCGCCTGCTCGGGATCGGCGGCCGCCTCGGCGAACACCAGGGAGACGAAGGCATCCGGCGTGAGGGTGCTCCAGGCGTCGCCCTGGCGCGCCAGGATCGGCGTACCGGGCACCTTCACCCAGGCCTGGGTAATGCCCGGGCGCACCCGCGCGGCGATGAAACGCTGCTCGCGGGAATCGCAGCAGCACTCCCAGAGGCGCTCCTCCGGGGCGGCCGCCTGCAGGGTGGCGGGATGTTCCGCGGTCGCGGCCGCCAGGGTCACGGCCATGGGGGCGAAGACGTCTTCAGCCAGCAGGCAGTCGAACAGGTCCTGCAGGATCAGGTCGGTGGCAAGGGTCTGGGCGTTCATGGGGATTCTCCGCAGGAATGGGCGGTCAGGCGGGCCTGCAGGGCCCGAAAGGCGATGCCGCGCTCGTCGCCGAGCACGAAGGTGGTGACGCCCCGGGCGCGCCAGAGGTCGAGGTCCTCCGGCTGCCGGGGGATGGCGCAGTAGGGTGTGCCCTGCCGCTGGGCGGCGGCCCAGGTCTGGCGCAGGGCCTCCTGCACCTCGGGATCGGCGAGGCGCCAGGGGCGGCCGAGGGATTGCGACAGGTCCGCCGCTCCTTCGAGCAGCAGGTCCACCCCGGGCACCGCGGCGATCTCCGCCGCCTGGGCGACGCCCGCGGCGCTCTCGATCATGGCGACCACCAGGATCTGCGCATTGGCGCGGTTCACGTAGTCGGCCAGGCTGGTCTTGCCGAAGGAGCCCGGGCGACCGGCATTGAGGCTGCGCTCGCCCTCCGGGTGGTATTTGCAGGCGCGCACCGCGGCGGCCAGCACCGCCGGGTCCTCCACGCAGGGCAGCACGATCCCCTGGGCCCCGGCATCGAGCAGGCGCAGCAGCCGCTTGGGCTCGGCGTCCGGCACCCGCACCAGCGGCGTGAGGTCGTAGCTCTCGGCGGTGCGGATCATGTTCTCCACGGTTTCCGGATTGATCAGCACGTGCTCCATGTCGATGATCACGAAGTCGTAGCCGGCTTCGGCGATCAGCTCGATGCTGGCGGGCGTGGGCAGCGAGGCGAACAGGCCGTGGCTGGGCGTACCGGCCACCAGGGCGGCCTTGAGTCGATTGCGCCTCAGCATGCGGCGGGCCGATAGGGATGCAGGGGGTTGGCCACCGCCTTGAAGCGCCGCTCGCCGTCACCCAGCAGGCGCCGCTTGGTCAGCTCCTCCACCTCGAAGGTAGGGGCGAAGACGTCGAACAGCGCATAGCGGTCCCGGTGCTGGGGATGGGCGCGCTGGTAGTCGAGGATGACCATGGCGGTCGCCTGCCAGAAGTCGGCCTCGGCCAGGGCGAAGTGCTGACGCAGGAACACCGCCAGCTCGCCCAGGGCGATGAAGAAGAAGGCATCGCAGGTGAAGTCGCGCACCGCCGCCACGTCCTCGGTGAGGATGAAGGAATTGCGGTTGAGCCGCGCATGGCTCGCCGGCAAGGGCTCCAGGGTCGGACGCAGTTCCGGGCGTGCCAGGTGGCGCTCGGCGTAGCGCACGCCGTCGTGGAAGTCCTTGAGGGCGATGCGCAGCGGCCAGCCGTCGCGGTGGATCAGCACGATGTTCTGGCCATGGGACTCCATGCCGATGCCTTCGGCGTGGAGCATGTGCATGAGTGGCGTCACCGTGACCTTGAGCAGTTGCCGCAGCCAGGCGTCGAGGCCGTGGCGCTCGATCCAGGCGGCGACGAAGGGCCATGGCGCGCCCTGGCCGTAGCGATTCTCCACCTGGGTCAGGCCGTTGAAGGGTACCGCCTGTTCATCCGCGCGCAGATAGGCGTGGATGCTCTCGCGCCAGACGGCGCCGAGGGTGCCGTAGACCTGCCCCGCCCGGCTGACCGGCAACGCACGACTGTCGTAGGCGGCGCCGGCGATCTCGCCGAGCACCACGAAGTCCAGGTCGCGGGCCGTGGCATCGGTTGCGATCAGGCGCTGCAGCCAGTCGGTGATGAGTGGGCCGTTGAGCACCGTGTGGCGCGCCAGGATGCGGGTGCTGGAGGTATGGGTCAGGCACATCGCCAGCTTGACGTAGGGCCGCTCGGGCGCGCTGCGATTGGCCAGGGTGCGGATGGACTGCTGGGCCGCGTACTGGTCGCGGGAGGTGCCCAGGTAGAGCAACTCGCCGCTCACCAGCTCGGGCTGGAACAGCGCGGCCAGGTGTTGCTCCCATTGCCAAGGATGCACCGGGATCAACTGATAGTCGTCCAACGACCGACCCTGTTCGCGCCACTCGGCGGCCAGGGCCGTCCAGCGCTCCACCCCGAACTCCGCGGCGATGAAGGCCGGAAAGTCCAGGCGGCCGGAGTGCCCCACCGAGGCCCGCGCGCGCGCCAGGGCCAGCCAGACCAGCTGGATCGGCTCGCCGAATTCCGGTCCGTAGCGGCGATTCTCGGCCAGGGAGAAGCCGATGCGCGACTTGTAGCAGGGGTGGTAGCCATGGGCGTCCATGAAGTGCCGCTCTAGGGCGTCCACGTCCAGCTCGTGGGCCGGGCGGGCGGGACGGTAGTCCTGGCGGCGGGACTGCAGATCCTTGAGCAGCGTCTGCTCCAGCTCCTGGACGAAGCGCGGCCACAGCGGCGAGTCGCTCTGCTCGCCGAGCAATTCGGCCAGGGTCTCGTGCAGCGTCGGCGCGCGGCTCCCCTGGGCATCCTGGCGCACTAGCTGCTGCGGATCCAGGCGGATCAGGCCGAAGCTGGCATCTGCGGGCGCATAGCCCAGGTACTGCACGGGTGTGCCATCGGCGGCGGTACCGGCCAGGCGATACGCTGCCAGCCCCTCGGCCAGCGGCTGGACCTCGGCCTTGAGCACCTCTTCGTAGATCAGCGTCTGCAGCAGCTGCGCCACCACGCGCTGCTCGACCTGGCGATAGAGGGCGGCATCGGCGGGCGACGGCCAGGGCTGCGCGGCAAGTGAAAGCTGAGCGGTCATGAGTACCTCCGAACGGAAAGGGGTTGAGCGGCGGGAAAGCGCCAGGCCCAGGGCAGTGCCAGCAGGATGAACAGGCCGGTGGCGATGAAGGCGTCCTGGATGGCGACGCCGGTGGCGGCCTGGCGCGGGCCCCAGCCGGCCGCGCCGCCCAGGCGCAGTTCCAGCCACAGGGAGGCGGCCACCACGGCCACCGAGGACACCAGGCGCCGGGCGATGTTGTTCATGGCCGCGCCCTGGGTGACCTGGGCATCCGGCAGGCTATTGAGGCCGGCGGTGGTGGCCGGCATGTAGGACAGCCCCAGACCGACGCCGCGGAGCACCATGAGCGCGCAGATCCAGGCCAGCCCGGCATGGCTGCCGACCACACCGAGGGCCAGGGTGGCCAGGCCGCTGAGCGCCAGGCCGGTGGCGATCACCCCGCGGGGTCCGCGGCGGTCGAGCAGGCGACCGCCGACCTGGCCGAACAGCGCCGCCGCCAGGGCGGTGCAGAGCAGCGCCAGGCCGGTCCAGAGGGCGCTATGGCCCAGCACCAGCTGGACCAGCAGCGGCAGCAGCACCAGGCATTCGAACATGCCCACCGCCTGGACCACGGCGATGATGACGCTGGCCCGATAGCCGCGCAGGGCGAACAGGCGCAGCGGCAGCAGCGGCTGGCTGCGCTGCAGTTGCAACCGGACGAAGACCAGCAGGCACAGGACGCCGGCGGCCAGGGCGAGCAGATTGAGGGGGTCGGCCAGCGCCGCCAGCTCGCGCAGCCGGCCGAGGGTTACCAGCAGCAGCCCCAGGCCACTGGCGATCAGCAGGTAGCCGGCCAGGTCGAAGGGCTTGCGTTCGCGGGGGCCATCCGCGGGCAGCACCACCTGCCCCATGGCCAGGGCCAGCAGGCCCACCGGGACGTTGAGCAGGAACAGGGCGCGCCAGTCGAACACCTCCAGCAGCAGACTGCCGCACAGCGGCCCCACCGCCGGCGCCAGCATCACCGCCCCACCCCACCAGCCGGTCACCCGGCCACGCTCCTCCTTGGGATAGACGGAAAAGATGATGCCCAGTGCCAGGGGAATCATCAGGCCGCTGGCCACCCCCTGGACCATGCGCGCCAGCAGCACGCCGGCGATGGAATCGGCCAGGGCGCCCAGCGCCGAGCCGGCGATGAAGGCCAGCAGCCCGAGGCGATAGAGTCGCCGCCGACCGATGCGCCCGGCGAGAAAGCCGGTCAGCGGCATGGTGATACCCATGGCCACCATGAAGCCGGCGACGATCCAGCTGGCCAGCAGCGGCCCCAGGTCGAAGGCGGCGATGAAGGCCGGCAGCGCCGGATTGAGCGCGGTATTGGCCAGGCTGACGGTGACCGTGCCCAGCAGCACGTTCACCGCCACCCAGACCCGCGGGATCGCAACGCTCACGCCGGGACACTCCCGTTGCCGGCGAGGAACAGCTGCCGCGGGCGCGGATGGCAGAGGAAATCCGCGTGGGAGATGTTGTAGCCATAGGCGCCGGCCAGGGGCAGCACCAGCAGGTCGCCGACCCGTACCTCACCCAGCGGCTGGCCGCGGCTGAGGATGTCCTTGGGGGTACAGAGCTGCCCCACCACTGTCCAGGCCTTGCCTCCAGTCGCGGTCGCCCGCCCCTCGCGGGGCAGGTGCAGCACCGGATGATCGTGCCCCTGGGCCACCGGCAGGCGGAACTGGTGGGTCCCGCCGCGACAGACCAGGAAGTGCTGGCCGTGGCTGGTCTTGGTATCCAGCACCTCCATGGCGTAGTAGCCGCAGAAGGCCGCGAGGAAACGTCCCGGTTCGAAGCGGATCAGCGGCGGCTGCGCCTGTTCGGCTAGGCGGGCGCGCAGGTGCGCGCATAGCCGCGCCCAGTCGAATCGCCGGCCTTCGCGATAGTCCACCCCAATGCCACCACCGACGTTGAGCCGCACCACGCTTTCCGGGCGCCGGGCCAGGCCGCGCCAGTGCGGCCAGCGCTGCAGATAGAAGTCCAGCAGTTGCAGATGGCGCTCCACCGAGTGCTGGTGCGACAGGGCATGCACATGGAAGCCCTGCAGCTGCAGGTGGCTGGCCGCCTCTACCTCCGCCACCGCGGCGTGCAGATCGGCTTCGTCGAAGCCGAAGGGCGTCGCCGTGCCGGCCATGGCCAGGGTGCTGGTCAGCCCGGCCGGCAATTGCGGATTGATGCGGATGTACACCGGCTGCAGCCGTCCCAGGGAAAGCGCCAGGCGTTGCAGGCGCTGGATCTCGCCGAGGCTCTCCAGGTGGATGGCTTCGACGCCCGCGCTCAGGGCGGTGCGCAGATCGGAATCCAGCTTGCCCGGACCGGAGAAGATGAACGGCTTGCGCTGCGGGCAGGCGGCGAGGCGATCGATCTCGCCACCGGAGGAGATCTCGAAGCCATGCACCAGCGGCGCCAGGGCCGCCAGGATCGGCGCCTCGCTGTTGGCCTTGATGGCGTAGTACAGCTCCACGCCCGGGGGTAATTCGGCCATCAGCGCGGCGACGTGCCGTCGCAGGGCGTCGAGGTCGTAGACGAAGGCCGCCAGGGGATCGCCGGACTGCGCCTGGGCCTCCACCAGGGCGGCGCGGACCGCGGCAGGTAGCTCAGGCATGACGCACCTCCGCGCCCCAGGGGCAAGGCAACTGCACGTAGCCGGCGTGGCGATCGGCCTGGGCGGCGAGGCGCACCTTGAGATTGGTCTTGCAGGGAATCGGCTGGCCGGCGATCAGCGCATCCAGCTCGGGCGCGGCGCGTTGCAGGTCCCGGCGGATGGCGATCAGCTCGGCTTCCACCTGCCGCCACAGGCGCGGCGCCAGGTGCGGACGCTCCCAGCTCAGCGCCAGCACCGCCTCGGCGAGGTTGTTGACGAACAGGCAATAGGCGATGCGCCGCCAGCCCTGGTCGCGACTGTAGAGCAACGACTGGCGCACCCGGGGCTGGACGTGGGCGTCCAGCGCCTCGGCGCCGAGGGTATCGGTCAGCTTGATGCCTTCGAAGTCGCGCAGCAGCAGCCGGACGGGCCGGCCGTTGTCATGCACCAGCACGCAATTCTGCAGGTGCGGCTCCAGCACCACGCCGTGCTCGAAGAACAGCCGCAGCACCGGCCCCAGCAGCAGTCGCTGGTAGTCCTGGAACCAGGCCAGCCGGGTTTCGTCGCTGACCGGCTGGCCACCGCAGCGGCTGAGGAAGTCCTGCAGCAACGGCTGCAGGCGGGTGTCGCGGGCGAACAAGGTGCCGGCCAGCAGGCAGCAGTCGGCGCCATGCTCCAGGCAGAAATTCTCGCGCAGGATGGCGCCGGTCTGCTCGCGGAACCAGCGCTCGTCCTCGGCACTGGCGGCCGGCGGAGCCCAGCTCAGGGCACCCGGCTCGCGCACCATGTCCAGCCCCGCCACCCGCCCTTGCAGGCGCTGCATGAGCCGATCGACGATCAGGGTGCTTTGCAGTTCGTACCAGGCGTTCTTGCGCACGCAATTGGTGATGCGCACGTTGAGCGAGCCCTTGATGAAGAAAGCATGGCCTGGGCGGTACCAGGTGCGCATGGAGGCGGTGGGACTGGCCAGGGCGCCGCTGGCGCCGAGGTCGCGGATCACCCCCTGGCTGACCAGCGCCCGGACCCGGGGATCGCCGAGGAACAGCTGCGCCTGGACCGGGTGCAGCACGATGCGCGCCCGCTCCGGGGCGGCCTGCGCCTGGTCCACGAAACCCTGCAGCACCTGGGCGTCGCTCAGGCCGTTGCCGGCCACCTGCAAGCCGGCGCGGGGCACTTCCAGCACGTGCATGGGGGTGCTGGTGTGCAACTCCGGGGCATAGGCCTCGGCCGGCAGGGGCTCCGGCCAGCGCCGCGCCTTGGGTGCCGGGTGATTGGGATGACCGAACCACAGGCCCTGCTCGCTGGCCAGGTAGTCGCTGAGCGGAGCGGGATGGCGCGAGACCTGCACGTGGTCGACGATGGCCGCGGTCAGGCGCTGGCTCTGCAGGACCTGTTGCAGCAATTCGCCATTGTGGGCGCCAGCGAGTTCTTCGCAGGCCTCCAGCAGATAATCGATGAAGGCGGGAAAGTCGGGGCAATACCAGGCCTGGTCGCCGCGTCTGACATAGATATCGGATAGATAACGCTGGCTACCGAGTTCATCTTGCCGATCGACCACCAGGAAGAACTGGCGATCGCCGGGAAAGGCGATCAGCAGGGGCACGCCGCCGTCTTGCAACCAGCCGAGATAGTTGGCCGGAGCGATACCGCGCCGGTCTTCCGGCCAGGCATAAGACAGGCATCGTTCCGGCAGGGCGAATTCCTTGATGAGGCAATTCATCAGGGCGTGGGAAGACGCCAGCTCGCTGACGATGCGGGAAAGCAGCGTGGATTCTAGAGAAGTCATGGCAGTGTCCAAGAGGTTGCGCGTCCCTGCGGGCGATCCGGTGTCACGGCACTCGGGTGGTGCCTTGTGCTCAGCCACGGGGCTCGGCCAGGGCCGCCACGAGGGCCGCCTCCAGGCGTTCGAGCAGCACCAGGCAATGGCTTTCCTGGAGGATCAGCGGCGGCAGCAGCCGCACCACGTTACCGTCCCGGCCGCCGCGTTCGAGCAGCAGCCCCTGGGCGAAACAGTGGCGCTGGATGGCCGCCGCCAGGGCGGGATCGGCCGGCAGGCTGCCGAGCGCATCCGCCGCGCCACCCGCCTCGACGATTTCCAGGCCCAGCATCAGCCCCAGCCCGCGGACATTGCCGATCGCGGGGAAGCGCTCGCGCAGCCGCTCCAGATGGCGCCTGAGCCAGCCCCCGAGCTGGGCCGCATGGCTGACCAGGCCGTCGCGCTCGATGACCTCCAAGGTGGCGAGCCCGGTGGCCATGGCCAGCTGGTTGCCGCGGAAGGTGCCGGTATGGCCACCGGGCTCCCAGGCGTCGAACTCCCGCCGAATCGCCAGCAGGGCCAGCGGCAGGCCACCGCCCACGGCCTTGGACAGCACCAGGATGTCCGGCTCAATGCCGGCATGCTGGCAGGCGAACAGCGCGCCGGTGCGGCCGAATCCGGTCTGGACCTCGTCGACGATGAGCAGGATGCCGTGCTCCCGGGTGACCTGGCGCAGGGTCCGCAGCCAGGCCACCGGTGCCGGATTGACGCCGCCCTCCCCCTGCACCGCCTCGACGATCACCGCCGCCGGCCGGCAGACGCCGCTTTCCACGTCGCCGAAGAATCTTTCCAGATAGCGCGCCAAGGCCGCGGCGCCCTGCTCGCCGCCCAGCCCCAGCGGGCAGCGGTACTCGTGGGGATAGGGCAAAAATTGCACCCCGGGCATCAGCCCGGCCACCCCCTGCTTGGGCGAGAGATTGCCGGTCACCGCCAGGGCACCGTGGGTCATGCCGTGGTAGCCCCCGGAAAAGGCGACCACGTTGCTGCGTCCGGTGACCTTCTTGGCCAGCTTCAGCGCCGCCTCCACCGCATCGGCACCGGACGGACCGCAGAATTGCAGGCAGTAGTCTTCCGCGCGGCCCGGCAGCAGGCCCAGCAGGCGCTCGCTGAAGGCGTCCTTGAGCGGCGTGGTGAGATCCAGGCTGTGCATCGGCAGGCCGCTGCCGAGAAAGTCCCTGATGGCCTCGGTGACGGCCGGATGGTTATGCCCCAGGGCCAGGGTGCCGGCGCCGGCCAGGCAATCCAGGTAGGTCTTGCCTTCGACGTCGGTCACCCAGACACCGGCGGCCTTGGCGATGGCCAGCGGCAGCTTGCGGGGGTAGCTGCGGACCTTGGATTCGAAGCGCGCCTGGCGAGCGAGAAAGAAGGCGTTGTCGGCTGTTGCGGTATCGCGACTGAGGGATGGTTGAAGCATGGCGTCAGACCTCTGGACGTTTATCTTCGTAAACGATAATCAGTTTCATTCTCATCCTTCAACCGCGATTCCCGAAAAAGATCGAGTCTTTGAAGTCGCGCCACTTTCACCAAAATGCGGGCGATAAAGGGCCCGAACGCCCGGCGGGTCCGCCCTTGAAATCACGTGCCAAAACGCCTGATAGGCAGCTGTTCCCGCTCTGTATGCCGCTCACTCCTGCCGATGAATGACGCCTGAGGGGCCACCGTTCTGCCCCCGTTGGCGATGCGCGAAAGTCGCCCCTGCGCCGGGCGGCGACACGCCTTGCGCAAGGACGGATAACGCCTGCTCAGAACGCCAGGGTGGTGGAAAAGACCAGGGTCCGCGGCGTGGAGATGGTCAGGCCCGGTTCGCTGTCGTCCGAGGCGCCGGCGGAGGCCCAGTAGCGCTCGTTCATCACGTTTTCCACCGAGGCACGCAAGGTCACGCGGGTGGCGTCGACCTTGAAGGCGTAGCGCGCCCCCACGTCGAAGCGATGCCAGGCGTCGATTTCCTTGCTGTTGGCCTGGTCCAGGTACTGGGAGCTGGTGTAGATCCCCCGTCCGGTCAGGGTCAGGCCCGGCACCGCCGGGATGTCCAGTTCGGCGCCGAGGTTGGCATTGAGCCTGGGCGTGGCCGGGGCGCGGTTGCCATCGAAGGAGCCGCCGACGGTGTCCTTGAGTTCGCTGTCGATGTACATCAGGCCGCCGAGCACGCGGAAGCCGGCCAGCGGCTCGCCGAACACGCTCAGCTCCACCCCGTCGTTGACGCGCTTGCCGTTGGGGCCGAAGACGCGGCTGGTGGCATTGGTCTCGTAGGCCGGCTGCTTGATGCGGAAGGCGCTGGCGGTCACGGCCACCGCGCCGAAGTCGTACTTGGCCCCCACTTCCGCCTGGCGGCTGATGAAGGGCGGGAAAATCTCGTCCTCGTTCAGCGCGGTGGACGGCGCGATCTTGCCCTGGCTGAGGCCTTCCATGTAGTTGGCATAGAGCGACAGCCGCTCGGTGGCCTTGAACAGCACGCCCGCCGAGGGCGAGACCTTTTCCTCATCGTAGGCGGTGGGTTGCTTCACGCCGTCGGACCAGTCGTCCACCTTGACCCGCTGCCAGCGGGCACCGAGGGTGACCAGCAGGCGGTCGTCGAAGAAGCCCAGGGTGTCGGCCAGGGCCACGCCACTGAAGCGGTTCTCGGTGTAGTCCTTGCCGTCGGAGCGGGTCTGGACACCTGGCGCGGGCAGGTTACTGGGGTTGTACAGGTTGCTCGGCCCACTGGCGTAGCGACCGCCGCCGTTCTCGAAGTCCATGTAGAAGTAGTCGGCGCTGACGTTGAGTTCGTGGCTGATTGGTCCGGTCTGCAGCCATTTGCGCGCGCCCAGGTTGGCGGTGCGCACGTTCTCGTCGCGGGTGAAGTCGCGCGGCTGGACGCTGAAATCGCCGGCGTTGTTGGTAATGGAAACGTTGTGGCGGAGGAAGTCGTGATCGCTGCGGCGCGCGCCCACGGCGCCATAGACCATCAGCGAGTCGTCGACGTCGAATTCGCCGCGCAGGGCGCCGAAGGTGTCCTTGGTCTGGGCGCGGGTCCAGCGCTGGGCATAGTTGTGGCGCACGTCGTCGGCATCGGGGACCCGGGCGTTGGCCCCCACCAGCACCCGCTCCTGGGGCGCATCGGTGTCGCGTTCGGTGTGGCCGAGATCGAGACCCAGGCGCAGGCGCTCCACGCGATAGTCCAGGCCGAGCACGCCCATCTGGCGATCGACGTGCTGGTGATCCCAGGTGGTGTCGCCCGCTTGCTTGACACCGTTGAAGCGCAGGCCGAAGCGATTGTCCTCGCCGAAGCGACGCCCGATGTCCACGGCCCCGCCCACCTGGCTGTCGGACGCGTAGCTGCCGGTGATTTCGGTGATGGGCTGGTCGGTGGCGCGCTTGGGCACCACGTTGATGCCGCCGCCGACGCTGCCGCGGGGCGAGATGCCGTTGAGCAGCTGGCTCGGCCCCTTGAGGATATCGACCCGCTCGGCCATCTCCATGTCGATGGAATAGGTCGGCAGCACGCCATAGAGACCGTTGTAGGCCACATCGCTGTTGAACAGGCTGAAACCGCGGATGGTGAATTGCTCGAAGCGACCACCCGACGGATTGGTGGAGCGCACCGAGGGGTCGCTGGCGATCAGGTCGGTCAGGGTGCGGGCCTGGAGATTCTGCACGGTCTGGGCGGTGTAGGACGTCTGGCTGAAGGGCGTGTCCATGAAGTCGCGATGGCCCAGCAACCCCTGGGAGCCTTGCCGCGCGACCTGGCCACCGGCGTAGGGGGCGTCGTCCGCCTGCAGGCTGGAGGCGACGATGGAGGTGCTGGCCAGCTCCTGGACGCCGCTGTCCTGGGGGGCCGGTGCCAGGGTGAAGTCGCGCTCACCCAGCGGCTGCAGCCGCAGCCCCGAGCCGGCCAGCAGCCGGCTGAAGCCCTCCTCCACGCCAAAATCGCCAATGAGGCCAGCGCTGTTGCGCTTGCCCACCAGTCCCGGATCCACCGCCAGGTTGACGCCGGACTCGGCGGCGAAGCGCGTCAGTGCCTGGGCGAGACTGCCCGCGGGAATCTCGTAATGTCGACGGGCCGCCTCCTGGGCCAGGGCCGAAGCGGCCCACCAGGGAGTACCGCTCAACGCCACCAGCAAGCCCGTGCGCAGCAACGGACGCAATACCAACGTCACCATCGAATCCCCCTCCTTTTGGTTGTCCTATGCCGTTAATGACCGACAGGTACGAAAAAGGGGACAGACTTTTTTCAGACGGCGACCGAACGGGGTATCAGGGTCACCCAGAAGCGGGTACGCCACTGCAGTTCCACCGGTAGCGTCGCGGCCAGCAGCGTCAGTACCCGGTCGGTATCGGCCAGCTGAAAGCTGCCGGTGACCCTGAGATTGGCCACCGCGGGATCCCAGCGCAGCAGGCCAGGACGATAGCGACTGAATTGCTGCAGGAATTCGCCCAGGGGCTGGTCCTGGGCGATCAGCACGCCCTGGCGCCAGCTCAGCAGGGTCGGCGAAAACGGCTCGATGGCGCCGATGCCCAGGGTACTCAGGCGCAACTGCTGGCCCTTGCCCAACGCCAGCCCGAGGCCCATCAGCGGCCGCACCTCGACGCTGCCGCTGACCACGCGCACGTCGCAGCCTTCATCGTCCTGCTGCACGCAGACCTCGGCCTGTTCCACCGTCAGGGTGCCGAAGCGGGTATCCAGCGTCAGCGCCTGGGTACCGGGTACGCGCAGCGAGAGCTCGCCGCGCACCAGGGTCAGGCGCCGCCGGGTCTGATCCAGGTCCACGGCGGTCGCGGTATTGAGTTGCAGCAGGCTGCCATCCGCCAGGGTCAGGCTGCGGCGTTCGCCCGTGGCGGTGCTGAGATCGGCGGTCCAGGCGTCCAGCGGCAATTCCCGGCTCAGCCACCAGCCGGTCGGTACCACCACCGCCAGGCCCAGCAACTGGCGCAGGGCGGTACGCCGAGTGCGCTCGGCCGGCTGCAGACTGGCCATGGCCAGCCGCGACGGCACCGCGGCGAAGCGCTGTTGCAGCTGCAGGGCCGCCTGCCAGGCGCGCTCGTGTTCGGGATGGGCCTGGCGCCACGCCTGCAGCTGCTGCCGCTCGCGCTCGCCGGCTGCGCCGGACTCCAGCAGCGCCAGCCATTCCGCGGCCTCGCGGATCGCCCGCCGCCGCCGGTCCTGACCGCTCAGCACAACTCCGCCAGCAGGCAATGCTCGTAGGCCTGCGCCATGTATCTCTTGATGGTGCGCTCGGAGACGTGCAGGCGTTCGGCGATCTCGCGGTAGGTGAGGTCCTCGAGCTGGCTGAGCAGGAAGGCCCGCCGCACCGCGGCGGGCAGGCCATCGAGCAGCTCGTCCAGCGCCTGCAGGGTTTCCAGCAGCAGCCAACGCTGCTCGGGCGACGGCACGCAGGCTTCGGGCAATGCCATCAGGGCATCGAGGTAGGCCTGCTCGAGGCTTTTGCGCCGCTGGAAATTGATCAGCAGGCGTTTGCCGATGGTCACCAGATAGGCCCGCGGCTCCTGCAGTTCACCGAGCACTTCGGGATGGCGCAACAGCCGCAGAAAGGCTTCCTGGCTGAGATCGGCCGCATCCCATTCGCTGCCCAGCCGCCGGCGCAACCAGGCCTGCAGCCACCCGCTGTGGTCGAGATAGAGCCGATGAAGGTGGCGCGTGGACGCGAGAGCCATATCACTCATGACGGGTGCTACCTGCTCGTCGATGCTTAGATGATATTGATTCTACTTTACATGGATCATCCAGGACCAGTCCGGAGCCGTCTATTCCCTGCGCTTTCGCCCGAAAGCTGGGCAGTGGCCAGCATGGGCTCAGCCCACCAGGCTTTCCACGGGCGCGGGCGAGAGATCGACGCTCCGGCAATAGTCCATGAACAGCCGCGTCGCCTTGGTCGGTTCGTTGTTGCGCAGGTAGGCCATGATGAAGGTGGAGGCCGGCATGTCGTCGTGGATGTTGACCTGGGCCAGGCGCTTGCCGTCGTAGGTCAGGTCGGTGGTGGGCCGGGTGACCAGCACGGAAAAGCCCAGGCCCTGCCCCACCATGCAGCGCACCATCTCGATGGAGGGCGAGCTGTAGGCCACGTTGGGGTGGTAGCCCTTCTCCCTGAAGATGTCGATGAAGTAGTTACGGCTGGGCACCACGTCCAGCAGGATCATGGGCTCGCGACTCAGCTCCTTGAGGGTCACCGCCTTCTTGCCGGCCAGGGGATGGGCGATGGGCAACAGCGCATAGGGCTTGTGCGGTGCATTGAGCTTTTCCTTGGTGATGGAATCACCCAGCTCCAGGTCGTAGAGAAACACCAGGTCGAAGCGTCCGCGGTGCACCCCGTGCATCAATTCGTGCTGCTCGCCATCGTGCAGCTGGATGGTGATCTCGGGATAGAGCCGCTTGAAACCGGCGACCAGCTTGGGCAGATAGAGCGGGGCCGCGGATTCGAAGCAGCCGATGGCCACGGTGCCCGAAACCAGCTCGTTTTCCGCCTTGGCGTTCTGTTCCAGTTCCTGGGACAGCCGCAACAGTTCCTTGGCCTTTTCATACAGCCGACGGCCACTGGCGGTGAGCGAAACGCCCTGGGCGTGATGGCGAATAAACAACTTCTGCTCGAAACTTTCCTCGAGGTTCTTGATGGCGACGGAGATCGACGGCTGGGATATATGCAGTTGTCGCGCCGCCTCGACGATGCTGTCTTCCTCGACCACCGCGACGAAATAGCGAAGTTGCCTCAGGGTAAAACGCGTCATGGCTCATCCATAGGATAAAACTTTGCAGAACGCATATGTGCATAGAGCAATCTGCCGAAGCGAAAGCCATGCCATCCGCCTGAATGCCACCGCGCGGCCCGCCCTTAGCGGTGCTGCACGCGCGGTGGCGTGCCGACGAAAGTCCCTGCCGCACGGGTTAAAACGCACCAAAAGACTGCACTTCGAGTGCTTATGATTGCATCTTGCCCTGCCTTGGGGCGTATAGCGCGCAGAACAAGATGCCGCCTTACACTACTTAGGAAAAGGCTATGCAACGACCTGTAATTTGTTAATTGACGATGAGTCTGGCGGACGCCAATTCTGTTTCTGGCAACAGTGCGAACGCTTCAGGAAAGTTCGCACTTTCTTTGAAATGGCGACGGGTTGGCTCACCATGACTTTCGACTGGAACTACATGTTCAGCCTCATTGGCGACACTCAATTCTGGCTGGCAACCTGGACGGTCATCAAACTCAGCACCCTCACCTGGATCATCAGCATCGCCCTGGGCTTCTTCATCGCCCTGGCGAAACAGTCACGATATCCGGCGCTCAGCCTGCCCGCTCGCGGTTACATCTGGTTCTTTCGCAGCGTGCCGCTGCTGGTGCTGCTGATCTTCATCTACAACCTGCCCCAGGCGCTGCCGGCGACCTCGGTGGTGCTCGCGGATCCCTTCTGGGCCGGCCTGATCGGCCTGGTCATCAGCGAAACGGCCTATGTCGCCGAGATCCACCGCGGCGGCCTGCTGTCGATTCCCAAGGGCCAGGGCGAGGCGGCCCGGGCGCTGGGCCTGCGCTTTCTCGGCACCCAGTGGCGCATCGTCATTCCCCAGGCCCTGCGCGTGGCCCTGCCGTCGCTGGCCAACGAATACATCTCCATCGTCAAGCTCAGCTCGCTGGTGTCGGTGATCTCCCTCACCGAGATCCTGATGGTCGGCCAGCGCCTCTATTCGCAGAACTTCCTGGTCATGGAGACCATGGTGGCGGTGGCCTTCTACTACGTGCTGATCGTCACCCTGTTCGACTTCCTGCTCAAACGCCTGGAGCGCTTTCTCGACGTCACCCAGCGCAAGGTGGTGCGGACCCCCGATGCCCAGGTGCTGGCCCTGGCCAACCAGGCCTCGACCGCCAGCGCCAGGCCGCAGTGGGACGCCGCCACCCCGGCGCTGCAGGCGGCGCGGCTGCACAAGGCCTACAACGACGTCGAGGTGCTGGGTTCGGTCAAGCTGCGCATCCAGCCCGGCGAGGTGGTCTCGGTGATCGGCCCATCGGGCTCGGGCAAGACCACCCTGATCCGCCTGCTCAACGGCCTGGAGCAACTGGACAACGGCGAGATCCGCATCAACGGCCAGCCCTTCATCCACCTGCGCAAGGACGGCGCCCAGAAGCCCCGCTTCGTCGAGCACAGCGAGCATCGCCTGGACATCGGCATGGTGTTCCAGAGCTTCAACCTCTTTCCCCACCTCACGGTGCTGGACAACCTGCTGCTCGCGCCGCGCTATCACCGCCTGGATGCTCCCGCGGCGCTCAAGCAGCAGGCCTATGCCCTGCTGCACAAGGTCGGGATGCTCGACCACGCCTGGAAGTATCCGCACCAGCTGTCCGGCGGCCAGCAGCAGCGCGTGGCCATCGCCCGCGCGCTGATGATGCGACCGCAGATCATGCTGTTCGACGAGCCCACCTCGGCGCTGGATCCGGAAAAGGTCAACGAGGTGCTGCAGGTGATCGAGGCCCTGGCCCAGGAGGGCATCACCATGGTGATCGTCACCCACGAGATGAACTTCGCCTTCAAGGTCTCGGACCGCATCGTGTTCATGGAAAAGGGCCGCGTGGTCTGCGACGACGCGCCCGCGGTACTGCGTAACGGCCAGCATCCGCGCGTCGAGGCCTTCCTCAAGGACGTGTCCCTGGCTTGACCCCCCCCCCTTGGCTTCTGGAGAACAGAGATGATCGAGCAAGCGCAAATAGACAGCTTCCACCGAGACGGCTACCTGGTGGTCGAGAACCTGCTGACCGCCGACGAGATCGCCACCCTGCATGCCGATTTCGACGGCTGGGTGGCAGAGAGCCGCAGCCACGCCGAAGCCTGGGGCGAAAACCAGGATGGCCGCGCCCGCTTCGACGTCGAGCTGGACCACCGGCCCGACCACCCTTCCCTGCGCCGGGTCAGCTCGCCCACCGAAATCTCCGCGGCCTATTGCGAGGTCGCACTGTCCTCGCGGATGGCCCAGGTGGCCGCCCAGTTGATCGGCGGCAGCGGCACGAGATTCCACCACAGCAAGATCAATTCGAAGCTGCCGCACACCGCCACCCAGGTGAAGTGGCACCAGGATTTCCTGTTCACGCCCCACAGCAATGATGACGTGGTCACCGCGCTGCTGATGGTGAGCGAGGTGACCCCGGAGAACGGTCCCCTCACCGTCATCCCCGGCAGCCACCGGGGTCCGCTCTGGTCGCACTGGCAGGACGGTCGTTTCACCGGCGCGGTCGACGACAACGTGGTGGCCGAGCATTGCGGCGAGCCCGTGGCCTGCTTTGGCCCGGCCGGCTCGGTGTGCTTCATGCACACCCGCCTGCTGCACGCCTCCAGCCCCAACCAGACCGAACTGCCGCGCACCCTGTTCATCAGCGTCTACGCCGCCGAGGACGCCCTGCCCTTTGGCGAGAATCCGCTGCCCAGCGAGCACGCCGGGGTGCTGGTGGCCGGCCAGGAAAGCGGGCTGGTGCGCAGCGTGGCCAACAGCGTACGGCTGCCGCAGAAACCGCGCGGCGCGTCCTTCTTCGTCCAGCAGGCCGGGCTCGACCAGGCTGCCGTTTGATCTTTCCTACCGCTCAAGGAGTTTCGCCATGCAAAGATTCAGCAGCGCCTCGCTTCGCATCCTCTCCACCGCCGTACTGGGCGCCGGCCTGGCGCTGGTCTCCAGCCTGGCCTCGGCCGACTTCCTGCAGCCGGGCAAGCTGGTCGCCGGTTCCGACCTGACCTTCTTCCCCTACGAATACGTGCAGGACAACAAGCCGGCCGGCTTCGACATCGAATTCGTCGACGGCCTGGCGAAGTTCATGGGCCGCTCCGTGGAGACGATCGACACCCGCTTCCCCAACCTCATCACCGGGCTGCAGGGTGGCCGCTTCGACATCACCAACTCCTCGATGTACATCACCGCGGACCGCCTCAAGGTGATCGACATGATCCCCTACCTGAAGAGCGGCGAGTCGATCATCGCGCTCAAGGGCAGCAGCTATCACCCCAAGAAGCCGGAAGACTTCTGCGGCCACAAGATCGGCTCCATGGGCGCCACCTCCTGGCTGCAGCAGCTGCACAAGCTGTCCGACGAGTACTGCGTGAAGAACGGCCTCAAGCCCATCGCCGTGAGCGAATACGGCACCGATCCCCAGACCACCCAGGCACTGCTGTCCAAGGCCGTGGAGGCGCAGATCACCGACGCCGCCGTGGCCCGTGGCCTGGTGGAAAAGCTCGGCAATCGCGTGGTGATCTCCTCGGACACCCTGATCTATCCGGTGCTCAACGGCTTTGGCGTGAAAAAGGGCAACGACGCGGTCAAGACCGCCCTGGTGGATGCGCTCAAGCAATACAGCGCCACCCCGGAGTACGCCGCGCTGCTGAAGAAATACAACTTCCAGGCGCCCACCGAGGCGGACATCGCCGCCCTGATGCCCAAGCCCTGAGCCTTACGGAGTCACGACCATGGCACTTTCTCACGAGGAACGGCTGCGCATCGATCTGGCGGCGACCTTTCGCGTCATCGCCCACCTCGGCATGCACGAAGCCGTCGCCAACCACTTCAGCGCCGCCGTCTCCGCCGACGGCAAGCGCTTCCTGATCAATCCGAAGTGGAAGCACTTCTCGCGCATCCGCGCCAGTGACCTGCTGCTGCTCGATGCGGAGGATCCGCAGGGCGCCGAGCGGCCGGACGTGGATCGGACGGCCTGGTCGATCCACGGGCAGATCCATCGCCTGCTGCCGGAGGCCCGGGTGGTGCTGCACCTGCACCCGGTCTACACCACGGCGGTGGCCTGCCTGGCCAGGCCCGAGGTGCCGCCTATCGACCAGAATACCGCGCGCTACTTCAACCGTATCGCGGTGGACGAACTCTACGGCGGCATGGCCGACACCGAGGCCGAGGGCGCGCGCCTGGCCGGGTTGCTGGATGGCAAGCAGCGGCTGCTGATGGGCAATCACGGCGTCATGGTGATCGCCCCCACCATCGGCCAGGCCTTCGACGACATCTGGACCCTGGAGCGGGCCTGCCAGATCCTGGTCACCGCCTGGTCCACCGGCCAGCCGCTCAAGGTGCTGTCCGCCGAGGTCGCCGAAAAGACCGCCCGCGCCTGGGAAGGCATCACCGACTTCTCCGAGCAGCACTTCGCCGAGATGAAAGAACTGATGATCCAGCAGGACTCCTCCGTGCTGGATTGATCGCCGCGGAGCCTCTGCGCTCCGCCTTCCTACTGCTTAGATGACGGCCGCGCCCTGCGGAGCGGCCGAAGGGTACCCTCATGTCCACATTACCGACCACGATCGACACCCTGGTGATAGGCGCTGGCCAAGCCGGCGTCGCCATGAGCGAGCACCTGGGGCGCCTCGGCATCGAGCACCTGGTGCTGGAAAAGAACCGCATCGCCGAAGCCTGGCGCACCGGTCGCTGGGATTCCCTGGTGGCCAACGGTCCGGCCTGGCATGACCGCTTCCCCGGGCTGGAATTCCAGACGCCGCCGGATGGCTTTCCTGGCAAGGACGAGATCGCCGCCTACTTCGAGACCTATGCCCGGCAGATCGGCGCGCCCATCCGCACCGGCGTCGCCGTCACCCGGGTGACCCGTCAGGCCGGCCAGGCGGGCTTTCTGGTGGAAACCTCGGCGGGCAGCTTGAATGCCCAGCGGGTGGTGGTGGCCACCGGCCCCTTCCAGAAGCCGGTGATCCCGGCCATCGCACCTGGGGACGAGCGGCTCTACCAGATCCACTCCGCCCATTACTTCAATCCCCAGCAACTGCCCGACGGCGCAGTGCTGGTGGTGGGCGCCGGCTCCTCGGGGGTGCAGATCGCCGAGGAATTGCTGCGCGCCGGCAAGCGCGTCTATCTCTCCGTCGGCCCCCACGACCGGCCGCCGCGGGCCTATCGCGGTCGCGACTTCTGCTGGTGGCTGGGCGTGCTCGGCCTGTGGGATACCGAGACCATGCAGCCGGGTCGCGAACACGTGACCATCGCCGTGAGTGGCGCCCGCGGCGGCCATACCGTGGATTTCCGCCGCCTGGCCCAAGCCGGCATGACCCTAGTGGGCCTCACCGACACCTTCACCGAGGGTGTCGTGCGCTTCCGCCCGGACCTCAAGCAGAACCTCGACGCCGGCGACGCCAACTACCTGTCCCTGCTCGATGCCGCGGACGCCTATGCCGCCCGCCAAGGCCTGGACCTGCCCGAAGAGCCCTCAGCCCGCGAACGGGTGGCGGACGCCGCCTGCATCCGCGAACCGCTCAGGGAACTGGACCTCCAGGCCGCGGGCGTGACCTCGGTGATCTGGGCCACCGGCTACGCCACCGATTTCAGCTGGCTGCAGGTGGATACCTTTGGCGACAACGGCAAGCCCAAACATCAACGCGGGGTTGGCGCCGAGCCGGGCATCTACTTCGTCGGTCTGCCCTGGCTCAGCCGCCGCGGCTCGGCCTTCATCTGGGGCTGCTGGCACGACGCCCGCCATGTGGCCGACCAGATCGCCATCCAGCGTCGCTACCAGGACTACCGCCCGAGCGTCGAGACGACCGTCCACACCCAGCAGTCGCGCAGCGCCTGACGCCCTTATCGAGATCCGGAGACTCCACATGGCCACCCCGACCCATACCCGCATCCGCATGTTCAACACCAAGGACACCTACCCCAACCAGAGCCTGGACAACGACCTCTGCCAGGCCGTGCGCGCCGGCAACACCGTCTATGTACGCGGTCAGGTGGGCACCGATTTCGACGGCAAGCTGGTCGGGCTGGGCGATCCCCGCGCCCAGGCCGAGCAGGCGATGAAGAACGTCAAGCAACTGCTGGAAGAAGCCGGCAGCGACCTCAGCCATATCGTCAAGACCACCACCTACCTGACCGATCCGCGCTATCGCGAGCCGGTGTACCAGGAGGTCGGCAAGTGGCTCAAGGGCGTCTTCCCCATCTCTACCGGTCTGGTTGTATCCGCCCTGGGGCAGCCCCAGTGGCTGATGGAGATCGACGTCATCGCCGTGATCCCCGACTGAGGCGCCGCCATGACCTTTTCCCTTACCGCCCGCTGCGCCGCCACCGGTCAGTTCGGCATCGCCATCAGTTCGTCGAGCATCGCCGTGGGCGCCCGCTGCCCCTGGCTGCAGCCCGGTGTCGGCGCGGTCAGCTCGCAGAACATCACCCTGCCCGCCCTGGGGCCGCGCACCCTGGAGCGCCTGGCGCAAGGTCTGACACCCGCCGCGGCCCTGGCCGAGAGCCTGGCCGGCGATGGCTACGCCGAATATCGCCAGGTGACCGTCATCGACGCCCGGGGCCGCAGTGCCCATCACAGCGGTGCCCATACTCTGGGCGTGCACCAGGCCTTGAGCGGCCTGAACTGCGTGGGCGCCGGCAACATGCTGGCCAGCCCCGCGGTGGTGGAGGCGCTGGTGGCAAGCTTCGAAACCAGCCAGGGCGCCCTCGCCGAGCGCCTGCTGCTGGCCATGCAGGCGGCGATGGCCGCCGGTGGCGAGGCCGGTCCGGTGCACTCGGCGGCGCTGCTGGTGGTGGGCGAGCCCAGCTGGCCCATCGTCAATCTGCGCGTCGACTGGGCCGAGACCGACCCCATTGGCGAGCTGGCGGCCCTGTGGCGCGCCTATGAACCCCAGTTGCAGGACTATCTCGACCGCGCGGTGCGTCCGGATCTCGCCCCCGGCTACGGCGTGCCGGGAGACGACCGATGAGCGCCAGCCAGGAGTTGCTGGCGCAGCTGGTGGCCTTCGACACCACCAGTCGCGCATCCAACCTGGCACTGATCGACTTCGTCGCCGGCTACCTGGATGGCTTCGGCGTACCCTACGAACTGATCCACAACGCCGAGGGCACCAAGGCCAATCTCTTCGCCACCCTGGGACCGGCCGACGTACCGGGCATCGTGCTCTCGGGGCATACCGACGTGGTGCCGGTGGACGGCCAGGCCTGGACCCGTCCTGCCTTCGAACTCAGCGAAAGCGCCGGCCGGCTCTATGGCCGCGGCACCGCCGACATGAAGGGCTTTCTGGCCTGCCTGCTGGCGCTGGTGCCCGCGGCCAGTCGCGCGGCCCTGCGCCGCCCGCTGCACCTGGCGCTGTCCTATGACGAGGAAGTTGGCTGCCTGGGCGTACGCAGCCTGCTCGACCAGCTGGCCCAGCGCCCGGTCAAGCCGCTGCTGTGCCTGATCGGCGAACCCACCGAGCTCAAGCCCGTGCTCGGCCACAAGGGCAAGGTGGCCATGCGCTGCCAGGTGCACGGCGCGGCCTGTCATTCGGCCTATGCGCCCGAGGGCGTCAACGCTGTCGAATACGCCGCGCGCCTGGTCGTCGAACTGGGCCGGCTCGGCGAGGCGCTCAAGGCCCCGCAAGACCAGGATCCACGCTTCGATCCGCCCTTCTCCACGGTGCAGACCGGTCTGATCACCGGCGGCCAGGCCCTGAACATCGTGCCCGAGGATTGCACCTTCGATTTCGAGATCCGCGCCCTGCCCGCCCAGGATCCCTATCAGGTGATCCACCAGCTCCAGGCCCATGCCGAGGCGACGCTGCTGCCGGCCATGCGCGCCATCAGCGGTCAGAGCGCCATCCGCTTTACCGAGCTGTCCAGCTATCCCGGCCTGGATACCGCCGTCGAAAGCGAGGCGGCCGAATGGGTCGCACAATTCTGTGGCTCCCGCGACTTCGGCACGGTGGCCTTCGGTACCGAAGGCGGTCTGTTCGCTGCGGCCGGCATCCCCACCGTGGTCTGCGGCCCCGGCAGCATGGCCCAGGGGCACAAGCCCGACGAATTCGTCACCCAGGCGCAACTGGACGGCTGCGATGCCATGTTGGGGCGGGTGCTGGCCTTCGCCTGCCGCTAGGTCCTGTACGAAATGTGCCTGCGCTCGGTAATGCTTCGTTGAAAAAGGCCTGGATCGCCAGCCCGGTCGCAATGCTCATTTACCGGTCGTAAACTCGAGCGCGAGCCCGGTCCGCTTCCTCAGCCTTTTTCGTGGGGCCGCCTAGGCCTCGCCTGACCTTCGCTCGGCGACTTTTCGTACAGAACCTAACCTGATCATTCCATTTTGCGGAATGCTGAACTGACGAGAAGGCCGATTCCCACGAAAGCCATCTGATCCCAAGCTGGTAGCACGAATCGGGACCACCCTCGGCCCGATGCCTGCCAGGAGTTGGATCATGAAGCTCTACCACCTGCCGTTATCCGGTCATGCCCATCGCGCCGTGCTGTTCGCCTCGTTGCTGGGCCTCGCGCCCGAACTGGTCGAGGTCGACCTCGCGGCCGGCGAGCACCGCACCCCGGCGTTCCTCGCCCTCAACCCCTTCGGCCAGGTGCCGGTGCTGGAGGACGCTGGCGTGATCGTCGCCGACTCCAACGCCATCCTCGTCTACCTGGCGAAGAAACTGGGCCGCACCGACTGGCTGCCGGAAGACCCGGCCGGGGCCGCCGCCGTCCAGCGCTGGCTGTCGGTGGCCGCGGGCGAACTGGCCTATGGCCCGGCAGCGGCGCGGTTGATCACGGTATTCGGTGCCCGCTTGAATCCCGAGGAAGTCATCGCCCGCGCCCACGTCCTTCTGGAGCGACTGGAGGCTCAGCTGGCGAACCGCGACTGGCTGGCCGCCGATCACCCGACCATCGCCGACGTCGCCCTCTACAGCTACCTGGCCGGAGCGCCGGAAGGCAATGTGGACCTGGCGCCCTATACCGCTGTGCGGGCCTTTCTGCAGCGGCTGGAAGCCCTGCCGGGCTTCGTGCCCTTCCCGCAGACGGCTGCCGGTCTGCGCGCCTGAAGCAGCGGGATCACCCGCCTTCCCCCATCGCGAGGAGCCACCTCGATGAGCACGCCCCTGAACGCCCTGCCCACCTGGCACCCCGGCGAAATCGCCCTGCAGGAGCGCGTCGGCGTCCGCCAGCGGATGGCCGAGGTCGGCCCGCGGGTGATCCGCAGCTTCATGCCCGACCAGCACCGCGCCTTCTACCAGCAACTACCCTTCCTGGTGCTGGGTAGCGTGGACGCGACCGGCGCGGCCTGGGCGACGATGCTGGAGGGCGCGCCGGGCTTCGTCAGCGCACCGACACCAACGCGGCTGGACATCGCGGCCAGCCTAGCGGCAGGGGATCCGGCCGGCACCGGCCTGGCGGATGGCGCCGCCGTGGGGTTGCTGGGCATCGAACTGCACACCCGGCGCCGCAACCGCGTCAACGGCGAGGTCGAGCTGACGCCCCGGGGCCTGCGGCTGACCGTGGACCAGAGCTTCGGCAACTGCCCGCGCTACATCCAGCTGCGCGACCTGCAACCCAACCAACCACCGGATCAGACGCCCGCTCCGGCCGTCGAACCCCTCGAGACGCTGGATGAGGCGGCACGCCAGCTGATCGAAGGGACCGATACCTTCTTCGTCGCCTCCTATGCCGAGCAGGACGGACGGCGCCGGGTGGACGTTTCCCACCGTGGCGGCAAGCCGGGCTTCGTCCGGGTGGATGCCGAGGGCGTGCTGACCATTCCCGACTTCAATGGCAACCTGTTCTTCAACACCCTGGGCAACATCGCCGTCAACGGCCAGGCCGGACTGCTGTTCGTCGACGACCAGCGCGGCGACCTGCTGCAGCTGAGCGGCACCGCCGAGGTGCTGTTCGACTCGCCGGAGATCGCCGCCTTCGAGGGCGCCGAACGCCTCTGGACCTTTCGCCCGCAACGTATCGTCCGTCGCCGCGGCACCCTGACCCTGCGCTGGCAGGCGCGGGCCGGGGGCGAGTCGGACAGCAACCAGCTGACCGGCAGCTGGGCGCAGGCGCGCGAGCGCCTGCTGAGCCGTGAACTCGGCAACCGCTGGCGACCCTTGCGCGTCATCCGCATCGTCGAGGAGAGCGCCACCATCCGCTCCTTCCATCTCGCCGCAGCAGACGGCACCGCCTTGCCGCCCGCCCAGGCCGGCCAGTTCCTGCCGGTACGCCTCACTCCGGTCGCCGGCCAGGCCCCGGCGCTGCGTAGCTATAGCCTCTCCAGCGCGCCGGCCGACGGGCACTACCGCATCAGCGTCAAGCGCGAGGGGCTGGTGTCCACCTGGCTGCACGATCAGCTGCGCGAGGGCGATCTGCTCGACACGCGTCCGCCGGCGGGGGACTTCACCCTGACCGCCGCCGACCAGTCCCTGGTTCTGCTGGCGGCCGGCATCGGCATCACCCCGCTGCTGGCGATGCTCAGGCACCTGGTCCACGAAGGACGCCGGACCCAGCGCCAGCGCCCGATCACCCTCTTCTACGGCGCCCGGTCGAAGGCCGAGCGTGCCTTCGATGCGGAACTGGCCGAATTGGTGGCCACCGCCGGAGGCTCGCTGCGCCTGGTGCGGGCGCTGAGCGATACCCGCGGGGCCGTGGCGGATACCGACTACGAGGTGGCCGGACGGATCGACCTGAGCGTGCTGGGCCGCTTCCTGCCCTTCGGCGATCACACCTTCTACCTCTGCGGCCCTGCGGCCTTCACCCAGGCACTGTACGACGGCCTGCGTGGTTACGGCATCGAGGACGCCCGCATCCATGCCGAAGCCTTCGGTCCGGCGGCGCTGCGCCGCAGTCAGCCCCTGGAAGCGGCGGCTCCCGTGCGTCCAGCCGCGGCCACGGACAGCGTGCCGGTGGTCTTCACCGCCTCGCTCAAGGAAGCGCGCTGGACACCCGCGGCAGGCTCGCTGCTGGAACTGGCCGAAGCCCGAGGCCTCGACCCCGCCTTCAGCTGCCGCGAAGGTCATTGCGGCAGCTGCCGGACACGGCTGCTCGGTGGTGCCGTCACCTATGCACGGGAGCCGGTGGCGCGGGTCGCCGACGGCGATGCGTTGCTGTGCTGCGCGGTGCCGGCGGCTGGCACCGACCGCCTGGAACTCGATCTATGATCCGCGCCGCCTGAAGTTGACTACCATGGAGCCTGGTCGACAAGACAGGACGGCGAGGCAGATGGATCGTTGGCAGGCGATGCGCGTGTTCGTGAAGGTGGCGGAAACCGAGAGTTTCGCCCGTACCGCCCGGGAGCTGCACCTGAGCGCACCGGCGGTGACCCGCCTGGTGGCGGCGCTGGAGGAGCTGGTCGGCGCGCGCCTGCTGGTGCGCACCACCCGTTCGGTCAGGCCCACCGAAGCCGGCGCCCGCTACCTGCAGGATTGCCGACGCATCCTCGCCGACATCGCCGAGGCGGAGCTGGCCGCGGCCGGCCACTACGCCAAGCCGGTCGGCACCCTGACCATCACCGCCCCGCTGCTGTTCGGGCAGCTGCACGTGCTGCCGCTGCTGCTGGACTATCTCGAACGCTATCCGCAGATGCGCGCCCGCACCTTCTTCGTCGACCGGCCGGTGAACATCGTCGAGGAAGGCATGGACGTCGCCCTGCGCATCGGTCACCTGCCCGATTCGGGCTTCACCGCCATCCAGGTCGGGCGCGTGCGCCGGGTGGTCTGCGCCGCCCCCGACTATCTGCAGGCCCAGGGCATCCCAGCTACCCCTGCCGCGCTGCGTGAGCACCGCATCCTGGTGTCCCACAGCGCCTGGTCATCACCGGAATGGCGCTTTGCCGGTGGGCAACGGGTGAGCGTCGATCCGCTGCTGCACTGCAACACCAACGAGGCCGCCATCAGCGCGGCCAGGGCCGGTCGCGGCCTCACCCGGGTCCTGCACTACCAGATCGCGCCGGCCCTGGCCGAAGGCGCGCTGCAGATCGTCCTCGCCGAGCACGAGGAAGCGCCGCTGCCGATCCACCTCATTTACCCCGAAGGCCGCCAGGCACCGGCCAAGGTAAGGGCCTTCATCGACCTGGCGGTGGCGGCGCTCAGGGACAATCCGCTGTTCGCCTGACACCCTCAGTGGCCGAGGATCGCTTTGGTCTCCAGGTACTCCTCCAGGCCGTGGACGCCATATTCGCGCCCGTTGCCGGAACGCTTGTAGCCGCCGAAGGGTGCCCAGGGGTTCCAGGCCGGATAGTTGAGATGGACCTGCCCGGCGCGCAGACGGGCCGCTACCGCGGCGACCTGGTGGGGGTCCCGACCCTGGACGTGGGCGCTGAGGCCATAGCGGCTGTCGTTGGCGATGGCGATGGCCTGGTCGAGCGAGCTGTAGGGCAGCAGGCAGAGCACCGGCCCGAAGATTTCCTCCTGAGCGATGCGCATCCCCGAGGTAACCGCCGAAAACACCGTGGGGCGCGCATAGAAGCCGGTGGTGCAGCCATCCGGGCGACCCGGTCCGCCGCAGACCAGCCTGGCGCCCTCTGCCAGACCGCTCTCGATCAGCGCCTGCACCCGGGCGAACTGGGCGCCATTGGCCAGCGGGCCGAGGGTCGTCGCGGGCGCCTGGGGGTCACCGACCACGAGACCCGCCACGGTGGCTGCCGCCAGGCGCTCCACCTCGGTCAGCTGGGCCTGAGGCACCAGCATCCGCGTCGGCGCGCTGCAGGATTGGCCGCTGTTGCGGAAGGCCGCCAGCACGCCCTTGGCCACCGCCTCCGGCAGATCGGTATCGGGCAGCAGCAGGTTGGGCGACTTGCCGCCCAGTTCCTGGGTCACGCGCTTGACCGTAAGGGCGGCGGCCTGGGCCACCAGGACCCCGGCGCGATTGGAGCCGGTGATGGAAATCATGTCGACATCGGGATGCTCGGCCAGCGCCGCGCCGACGGTGGGGCCGTCGCCGTTGACCAGGTTGAACACCCCCGCCGGGATCCCCGCGTCATGAACCGCCTGGGCGAACAGCAGGGCGCTCAGTGGGGCCAGTTCACTGGGCTTGAGCACCACCGTGCAGCCGGCGGCCAGCGCCGGCGCGACCTTGGCGGTGATCTGGTAGAGCGGCCAGTTCCAGGGCGTGATGAGCGCGCAGACGCCGATGGGCTCACGCCTGAGACGCAAGGCACCGTCGGCGCGCTCGAAGGCGTAGTCGCTCACCACCTCGCGTGCCACGCGCAGGTGTTCCAGGGCCAGGGGCACCTGCAGGGCCCGGGCCGCGGCGAGGGGCGCACCCATCTCCCGTGAAATCACCTGGGCGAAGGTGTCGGCACGCTGTGCCAGCAGGGTCTGCAGGCGCTCCAGCCGTTGGGCGCGAGCGGCCGGCGTCTGCCCGGACCAGGCGTCGAAGGCGCCGCGGGCGGCCTGCACCGCCTGGTCGACTTCCGCGGCGCCGCCAAGGGCCACCTCGGCGAGCGCGCGTTCGGTCGCGGGATCCGTCACCGTGGCCCGGGCGGCGCCAGGCACCGGCACCCAGCGGCCGGCGAGATAACAGCAGCGGGTCACGTGGGGATCGATCAACGTTTGCAACGAAGGGTCCAGCAGCATGAGGGGAGCTCCCAGATGGCGACGGGTGATCAGTCGGCGCGCGCCAGCGCCTCGATCTCGACGAGATAACCATGGTGCAACTGCGGCACCGGCACCACCGCCCGCGCCGGCCGGTGTTCGCCCAGGAATCCGGCATAGAGGCGGTCGAAGGTAGGCCAGTGCTCGATGCCGACAACATAGACGGTCACCTTGAGCAGGTCCTGCGGCCCCCGCCCTGCCGCGGCCAGGATGGCGCAGAGGTTGTCCAGGGCGATCTGGGCCTGCTCAGCGAAACTCGCCGCAACCGCATGACTGCCGTCGGGTCGTACCGGCAGTTGCCCGGATACATGGAGCAACCCCTGGTAGGCCACCGCCTGGGAATAGTGACCGCCCGGCGGCGCCGCGGCCGCGGTCTGGATGAAGCGCGTATCAGCGGCCATGCAGGCGACTCCAGGGGGTGACCGCGCCGCTGGCGTCCACGGCGTGATAGCGCTCGAACTGGCCGCCGGTGGCGCAGGCATGGTTGGGCAGGATGCGCAGGCGGCTGCCCACCGGGAAGCGCTGCTCCAGATCATCTGGGCAGCCCCCGGCGAAGCTGACGATGCCATGCTCCTGGTTGGCACCGGTCAGCAGGGCCCCTTCGAGCCAGCGGCCGTCCAGGGTGCAGACCTGGCCATAGCCGAAGTCACGCCGCTGCCGCTGGGTGCCCCGGTCGCGACTGAGGGCCATCCAGCCGGCGTCCACCAGCACCCAGCCTTTCTCCACCTGATGGCCAATCACCGTGGTCAGGACGCTCAGCGCCAGATCCTCGGCCTGGCAGATGCCGACGTTATGCATCACCAGGTCCTGGAAGACGTAGACCCCGGCGCGGACCTCGGTAACCCCGGTCAGATCCAGGGCCGACAGCGCCGTGGGCGTCGAGCCGATACTGACCTGCGGACAGGCCAGGCCCTGGGCACGCAGCCGCTCGGCCGCCGCCACGCAACAGGCGCGCTCCTGCTCGGCCAGGGCCTGCAGCGCCTGGGGATCGTCCAGCGCGTAGCTGGAGCCGGCATGGGTGAGCACCCCCGCCAGGCGCATGCCGCCCGCGCTCAGCAGCTCGGCGATCTGCACCAGCCGGGGATCGTCCGGTTGCAGGCCCGCGCGATGGCCATCACAGTCGATCTCCAGCCAGACCTCGAAGACTTCGTCGTAGCGCTGGCCGGCCGCGACGATGGCCTGGGCCCCGGCCAGGCTGTCGGTCAGGATGCCTAGCCGACAACCCTGCCGCCGCAGCGTGCTGACCTGTTCCAGCCGCGCCGGGGCGATGGTCACGGCGTAGAGCACGTCGGTGATGCCCAGGGCGAAACAGGCCTCGGCCTCCTGGAGGGTGGAGACGGTCACGCCCTGGGCGCCTGCCGCCAGTTGCCGGCGGATGACCGCCTCGCTCTTGCTGGTCTTCACATGGGGCCGCAGGCGGGCGCCGAGGGCCTCCATGCGTGCCTGCATGAGGTCGATGTTGCGCATCATCCGGGCTTCGTCGATGAGCGCGGCAGGGGTATCGAGGGTGAGCAGGGAAAGGGTCATGGCAAGGACTCGACCGGTGGGCAATGGGCGAACTGTAGCCGCCCTTCGTTAACCTGTGATTCAATCCTGCTGATGCATTCCTTTAGTCCAGATTAATGATCGCCATCGAAGACCTGCGCCTGGTGATACTCCTGGCCCGCTGTGATTCCCTCAGCGCAGCGGCGCGCGCCCTCAACGTCTCGCCGCCCGCGCTCTCCACCCGCCTGCGCAAACTGGAGGCACGGCTGGGGGTGGCCCTGGCCAATCGCGATGCCCGGCGGCTGAGCCTGACCCCCGACGGCGAGCGCTTCGCCCAGCAATGCAGCGAACTGCTCGAACGCCTGGAGGCCTTGCCCGACACCTTCGCCCGCCAGGATCGGCAGCTGGTGGGCACCCTGCGCCTCGCCGCGCCCTTCGGCTACGGCCGCCAGCGCATCGCCCCGCTGCTGGCGCGATTCGCCGTGTTGCATCCGCAGCTGCGCCTGCAACTGGACCTGCGCGAGACCCCCTGGCCCGACCGGCACGACAGCGATGCGGTCATTCATATCGGCGCCATCGACGACAGCTCCTGGATCGCCAAGACCCTGGCCCACAACGAACGCTGGCTGTGCGCCAGTCCGACCTACCTGGAGCAGCACGGCCTGCCGCAGGGGCCCAGGGCGCTGCTGCAGCACCGCTGCATCTGCATCCGCGAGAACGACGAGGACGTGACCCTCTGGCAACTGCGCAACGACCAGGAGCGCCAGACGCTGCGCATCGAACCGGCGCTGCTCACCAACGATGGCAGCGTGGCCCGCCGCTGGGCCGAACAGGGTCTGGGCATCGTGCTGCGTTCCCAGTGGGACGTCGCCGATGCCATCGCACGCGGCGCCCTGGTCCGGCTGCTGCCGGAGTGGCGCTTCGACAGCGCGCCCATCACCCTCCTGGTCCCCGCCCGCAAACAGCGCAGTGCCCGCCTCCAGGCGCTGGCCAACTTCCTCGACCTGGCGGTGAAGGGGCTGGACGCGGGCGCGGACCCTCACTAGCGGCCGGCCAGGAAGCCACCGCACAAAGTGCGGCAACGTCGCCGCGAACGCGTTCGGCACCGGTTCACAGCGGTCGATTTCGGCATTCGCCACCGCCACCCCTCCCTAGACTCAGGGCCTGACCTGCCACTGGGAGCGCCACCATGCCGCTGCACCTCGATCTGCGGGATCCCCGCCTGTTCAAAGCTTCCGCCTATGTCGACGGCCACTGGATCGCCGCCGACAACGGCGCCACCTTTGCCGTGGACAACCCCGCCACCGGCGAGACCCTCGCCGAGGTGGCCGCCCTGGAGGCGGTGGAAACCGCCCGCGCCATCGCCGCGGCGGAGGCCGCCTGGCCGGCCTGGCGCGAGCGTCCGGCCGCCGAGCGCGCGGCCCTGCTGGAGCGCTGGCACGCGCTGATGCTGGAGCACCAGGACGACCTGGCCCTGCTGATGACCCTGGAGCAGGGCAAGCCACTGGCCGAGGCCCGTGGCGAGATCGCCTATGGCGCCAGCTTCGTCAAATGGTTCGCCGAGGAAGCCCGACGCAGCTTTGGCGACATCCTGCCCGCACCGGCCCGGGATCGCCGGGTGCTGGTGCTGCGGCAACCGGTGGGGGTCGCTGCCGCCATCACCCCGTGGAATTTCCCCAACGCCATGATCACCCGCAAGGCCGCCCCGGCGCTCGCCGCCGGCTGCCCGGTGGTGATCAAGCCCTCGGATCTCACCCCGCTGTCGGCCCTGGCGCTAGCCGAGCTGGCCGATCGCGCCGGCTTTCCGCCCGGCGTATTCAACGTGGTCACCGGGATGCCCGCCGGCATCGGCGGTGAACTGACCGGCAATCCGGCGGTGCGCAAGCTGTCCTTTACCGGCTCCACGCGCATCGGCCAGCTGCTGCTGGCGCAGTGCGCGGCCACGGTGAAGCGCACCAGCATGGAACTGGGCGGCAATGCGCCCTTCATCGTCTTCGATGACGCCGACCTGGACCTCGCCATCGCCGGGGTACTGCAGAGCAAATTCCGCAACGCCGGCCAGACCTGCGTCTGCGCCAACCGCATCCTGGTGCAGGACGGCATCCACGACCGTTTCGCCGAGCGGCTCGCTGCCGAAGTGGCCAAGTTCAAGGTGGGCAACGGCCTGGAGGCCGGCGTGACCCTCGGTCCGCTGATCAATCGCCTGGCGGTGGACAAGGTCGCGCGTCATGTCGACGACGCCCTGACCCTGGGCGCCAAGGCCCTGTTCGGCGGCTTGCCCAGCGGTCGCGACCAGTTCGTCGCCCCCACGGTGCTCACCGGCGCCACGGCGGACATGCTGCTGGCCCGCGAGGAGACCTTCGGCCCGGTGGCGCCGCTGTTCCGCTTCCGCGACGAAGCCGAGGCGCTGGCGCTGGCCAATGCCACGCCCTATGGCCTGGGCGCCTACTACTACACCCAGGACCTGCGCCGCGCCTGGCGTGTCGGCGAGCAGCTGGAATTCGGCATGGTGGCGCTCAACACCGGCACCCTGTCGATGGAGGTCGCGCCCTTCGGGGGAGTGAAGCAATCCGGCCTGGGCCGCGAAGGCTCGCACCTGGGGCTGGACGAGTACCTGGAAGTGAAGGCCTGGCACCTTGGCGGCCTCGACTGAAAGCCACCGGCGGCAGGCAACCGAAAATGCCGCCGCTCCCAAGCAAAACAGCCGATCACGATGCCGGGGCCGGCAACTTCAGCGTTACCGACCCTGCGGCCTGCGTAGGCTGGAACTCTCGCCCCTGCCTGGAGTATCGCTGCATGAATTCCGCTGCCAAAGCCACCGACCGCCTGCTGGGTCTTCGCGAACAAGGCGTTCCCCGCGGCATCATCACCGCCCATCCCGTCGTGGTGGCCCGCGCCCAGGGCAGCGAAGTCTGGGACGTGGACGGTCGCCGCTACCTCGATTTCGTCGGCGGCATCGGCGTGCTCAATGTCGGTCACAACCACCCAGGGGTGGTGGAGGCCGTGCGCCGTCAGGTCGGGGAGATCTCCCACGCCAGCTTCCAGGTAATGGCCTACAAGCCCTACCTGGAGCTGGCCAATCGTCTCAACACCCTCATCGGCAACGGCGAAGCCTACAAGACGCTGCTGCTGACCTCCGGCGCCGAAGCCGTGGAAAATGCCATCAAGATCGCCCGCGCCCACACCAAAAGGCCCGGGGTGATCGCCTTTCGCGGCGGCTTCCACGGTCGCACCCTGCTCGGCGTGACCCTCACCGGCTTCGCCCAGCCCTACAAGCAGAACTTCGGCCCCTTCCCCGGTGACATCTACCACGCGCCCTACCCCGATGCCTTCCGCGGAGTGGATAGCCAGCAGGCCCTGGCCGGCTTGCGCGAGGTCTTCGCCACCCAGGTCGCGCCCGACCAGGTGGCCGCGATTCTGATCGAACCGGTGCAGGGCGACGGCGGCTTCCGCCCGGCGCCGGTGGAATTCCTCCAGGCGCTGCGCGCCCTCTGCGACCAGCACGGCATCGTGCTCATCGCCGACGAGATCCAGACCGGCTTCGGCCGCACCGGCAGCCTCTTCGCCTTCCAGCAGACCGGCGTCCAGCCCGATCTGGTGACGGTGGCCAAGAGCCTGGCCGGGGGCCTGCCGCTCTCCGGAGTGGTCGGGCGCGCCGCCATCATGGACGCGCCCCTGCCCGGCGGTCTCGGCGGCACCTATGGCGGCAACGCCCTGGCCTGCGCCGCGGCCCTGGCGGTGCTGGACGTATTCGAGGAAGAGGACCTGGTCGCCCGTGGCGTCGCCCTCGGCGAGCAGCTGCGCAGCGGTCTGCTCGCGCTGCAGCAGCGGCATCCACGCATCGGCGAGGTGCGCGGCCGCGGCTTCATGCTGGCGGTGGAGATGGTCGGCGCCGATGGCCACAGCCCGGACGCTGCCCTCGCCCAGCAGGTCATCGACGGCGCCCGCCAGGCGGGCCTGCTGGTGATCAAGTGCGGTGTCGAACGCAACGTCATCCGCTTCCTGGCACCGCTGGTGACCACCGAGGCACAACTGGCCGAAGCCTTGCACATGTTCGGCCAAGCCCTCGCCCAGGCCGGTGCCTGAGGTTGAACGTAACGCCGCCTGGCATCGGCAGAGCGGCGCCAAGGGGAAACCGACCATGAGAATCACGCGTTACCAGGCCATAGGCTTTTCCTGCTACGGCACCCTCGTCGACCGCGAAGGGGGCATCCTCGAAGCCCTGCGCCCCCTTGTGGCGCAGGCGGGCCTCAGCACCCATCCCGACTGGCTGCTCGGCAGCTATCACCGCCTCGCCCGCGAGTTGCGCCAGGCCACGCCCAACGCCAGCCAGACCAGCCTGCACCTGCGTATCCACCAGCGTCTGGCGCAAGAGTTGCAGCAGGAAGCCGACCTGGATGCCAGCGTGGCCTTTGGAAACGCCACGTCGTGCTGGCCGGTGTTCGAGGATGCGCCGGGAGCGCTGCAGTACCTGAGCAAGTTCTATCGATTGGTGTTGCTGGCCTCGCCCGATGACGGCGACGCCGCAGCGGTCACGGCGCGGCTGCCCGAGGTGTTCGCCGCCGTGATCCCCAACCGCGGCGGTGATCTGCGCCTGGCGCTGGACAACACCCTGGAGGAGCTTGGCCTGGCGCGCGGGGATCTGCTGCCGGTAAGAGGCAGCGAACCGGACGACCCCTGGAACCCCTTGGTGGATTTTCCGCTGTGTACCTTGCGCCGTGATCGCTCGCGGCCCTGGAACCTTTCACGGCAGGCCCTGGATGGCACGCGGTGCGAGTACGCGAGTCTCGCCGACCTGGTGCATGCGCATCAGACCGCCCTGCGTGCCTAGCCTGACGTTCACGACTGCGAGGAACGACGATGGACGCCGCAACAAAACTGGACCGCATCGACATCAACATCCTGGTGCAACTGCAGAAGGATGGCCGGATGACCAATGTCAGTCTCGCCGAAGCCGTGGGCCTCTCCCCCAGCCCCTGCCTGCAGCGCGTCAAGCGCCTGGAGGCGGCCGGCTACATCAGCGGCTACGAAGCCCACGTCAACCTCGCCAAGATCGCCAACTCGGTGACGGTCTTCACCGAGGTCACCCTTTCCGACCACAAGCGCGCCGACTTCGTGAAGTTCGAGTCCTTCATCCGCGGGGTCGACGAGATCCTCGAATGCCACCTCATCAGCGGCGGCTACGACTACCTGCTGCGCTTCATGTGCAGCAGCATCGGCCACTACCAGGAGCTGATGGAATCCATCCTCGACCGCAACGTCGGCATCGAGAAGTACTTCAGCTACATCGTCATCAAGTCGCCGGTGGTCAAGAACGCCCTGCCACTCCGCAGCCTGATCAAGGCCGGCTGACCCCCCTCGCCGCGACGCTCCGCCAGCATCCCGCTGCCGGAGCGCCCTCTTCTCAGCGCAGGATGCAATAGAGCTTGCGCACCCGCTCCCGACTGTCCCAGGCCATCGGCGTATTAGCCGGTACCAGCACCGCCTCGCCCGCGTTGACCGTGCAGGTCGCTTCGCCCTCGACCGCGAGGGTCACGGCGCCGGCATAGAGCAGCATCAGCTCGCAGTGGGGATTGCTCACCGCCTTGCGCGTATAGGCCGTGCACTCCCACATCCCGACCCGCAGGGCCCCGCCACCGCTTTCGAACAGGTCGCAGCCGGTGGCCGTGGGCTCGGGACTCAGCAGCACGCTGGCCGCTGGCGGCGGCGAGGGTTCGCGCGGCGCCGAGGGATCCAGCAGCACGGGTGCCTGGGGCATGGGGCCTTCGCTGGCCCGGCCGGGAAAGGCCATGAACAGACGCCGCAATTCGCCGCTGTGACGCCAGCGGCAGCTCAGGCCACGCGGCAGGATGAAGGCATCGCCGGCCTTGAGGTGCAGGGCATTCCCCTCCCATTCCAGTTGCAACTCCCCGGCCTCGATGAGGCTGACTTCCACCCAGGGGTAGTCGTCCAGCCGGCAATCGGCGGAATGGGCGACGGCGCTGCCCATCACATAGCCCAGGCGGCCATCGTGCAGGTGCAATTCGCGGCCGGCGGCCAGGGGATCATCGTGCAGCGGCTGGAGCGCCCGGGGCAGCTGGCGGTCACCGGGCGGCTGGCAATAGTGCAGCAAAGGCATGGCGGATCCTCACGTCGAGCGGCGCGGCAGGGGCGCCGCGGACCAGGCCAGTATCGACTCGCAGGGCACCGGGGTTATGGCGTTTGCGCCCTGGGCCGGCACAGAAGCTGCCGTTTTTCCCAGATGTGGCGCAGTTTCCACCGCACCACCGATCATGGCGGCGGCAGCGGAGAATTCGGGACAAACTACCGCACGCTTGCGCCATCCTTGAGCTTTGCCGGAGACCTCCCCATGACGCTGCTCTACAAGGCCGATCCCGAACGTGGCCAGGCCTGGCGACGCCTGTTCCAGGAACGCGCGCCCGATATCGCCTTCCGCCAGTGGCCGGACGTGGGCAATCCCGAAGAAGTCCGCTACCTGGCCTGCTGGCAAGCGCCGGAAGACCTGGCCAACCGCTTTCCCAACCTGGAGGTGCTGTTCGCCACCTCGGCCGGCGTCGACCAGTTCGACCTGAACCTGTTGCCGCCAGCGCTGCCCGTGGTGCGGATGCTGGATCCCGGCATCGTCGCCGGCATGGTGGAGTACGCCACCCTCATGGTGCTGGCGCTGCATCGCCAGTTGCCCCTCTATCTCGACCAGCAGGCCGCGGGACGCTGGCAGGAACATGCCCTGGTAACGGCGAACAACAGACGCGTCGGCGTGCTGGGTCTGGGCCAGATCGGCCAGGCGGTGCTGGAGCGGCTCGCCACCTTTGGCTTCCAGCTCTCGGGCTGGTCGCGCTCGCCCCATGAGCTGCGGGGGGTGCGCTGCCATGCCGGCGCCGAGCAGCTGCCGGCGTTCCTGGCCGATTGCGAGATCCTCATCTGCCTGCTGCCGCTGACCGGGGAGACCCGCGGCATCCTCGACGCCCGCCTGTTCGCCGCCCTGCCCCGCAGCGCCAGCCTGATCAACCTCGGCCGTGGCGCCCAGCTGGTGGAAGCCGATCTGCTGGCGGCGCTGGACAGCGGTCAGCTGAGCCAGGTGGTGCTGGACGTGGTGGAGCCGGAACCGCCGGCAGCCGACCATCCCTTCTGGCAGCATCCGCGGATCTGGCTGACGCCCCACGTGGGCGCCATGACGGTGCCGGAAACGGCGTTCACCGTGTTGCTGGACAATATCCGCCGCCATCAGCGCGGTGAGCCCATGCAGGGTCTGGTGGATCGCCAGCGGGGCTACTGAAGAGACCGGGTGGCCTCAACCCAGGGCCACCCGCAACCGCCCCAGCAAGGCGTCACAGGCAGCGAGCTGGCGCAGTTCGACATACTCGTCCGGCTTGTGCGCCTGCTCGATGCTGCCCGGACCGCAGACCACCACCGGGGTGTCCAGCCGGCTGGCGAAAAGGCCGCCCTCGGTGCCGAAAGCCACCTTGAGCTGGGTGGTGCCCGGCTCGGCCAGGGTCTGCAGGAAGCGCACGGCTTCGACGCTGGGATGGGTATCCAGGCCCGGATAGGCGTTGACCGTCTCGATCTCGATGGCGGCCTTGTCCGAGGTTTGCCGTGCCTCCCGGACCAGGCTGTCCGCCGTTTCCTGCAGCGCGGCGACCAGGATGGCGGGATCGTCCGCCGGCAGGTGACGGATCTCGAAGTCCAGGGTGCAGAGGTTGGGCACGATGTTCAGCGCCTTGCCGCCCTCGATCCGCCCGACATGCAGGGTGGTGTAGGGAATGTCGTAGGCCGCGTCGTGGGCGCCCGCTTCCGCCAGACGCCGCTGGCTGGCGCGCAGGGCGCCGACCAGGTCGCTGGCCAGGTGAATGGCGTTGACGTGCAGCGGCGCCAGGGAGGAATGGCCCTCCTGACCATGGCAGTGGGCGCGCAGCGCAGCCTTGCCCTTGTGGCCGAGGGCGACCTGCAGGTCCGTGGGCTCGCCGACGATGCAGAGGAAGGGGCGCACCGGCGCCAGTTCCAGCACATCCAGCAGGCGGCGCACCCCGACGCAGCCGATCTCTTCGTCGTGGGACAGGGCCAGTTGCAGCGGTCGCTTCAGGGGCTCACCCCGGGCGGCGGCCAGCAGGGCCACCACGGCGCAGGCGACGAAGCCCTTCATGTCGCAGGCCCCGCGCCCATAGATCCGACCGTCCTTCAGGGTCCCCTCGAACGGTGGCAGGGTCCAGGCCTGGCCGGCCACGGGCACCACGTCGGTATGCCCGGAGAGCAGCACGCCGGGCACGTCGCTCGGGCCGACGCTGGCGAAGAGATTGGCCTTGCGCCCGCTCTCGTCGAGCACCAGGCGGCAGGCGATGCCGGCGGCCTCCAGCAGACCCTGCACATGCTGGATCAGCGCCAGGTTGGAGTCGGCGGAAACGGTGGGAAAGCCGATCAGGGTGCGCAGCAGGTCCTGGCTGTTCATCCGGCGAGACTCTCGCTGCGGGGTTGCGCGAAGCGGCCGATGTCGAAGGCCGCCAGCGGCGTCTCGGTACGGCCGGTGGCGATCAGTTCGGCCATGGTGTCGCCTACGCCCGGGCCAAGCTGGAAGCCGGCGCCGCAGAAGCCGAAGGCGTAATAGAGACCGTCCACCTGGCTGCTCGGGCCCATGATCGGCAGGTCGTCGGCGATATAGCCTTCCACCCCGCTCCAGGTGCGGATCACGTTGACCCTGGCCAGGGCCGGCGCCAGGCGGCGCAGCTGGGTGAGCTGATTGAGCAGGCCATGGGGCTCGGCGCGGGCCAGACGGGTGTCCAGATCCGGGCGGGAGCGGAAGCAGCCGCCGAAGATCACGTTGCCGCGCGGGATCTGGCGGAAGTAGATGGTCTCGCTCACCAGCGGCGAAGAGACGCCCACCGCTTCCTTGAAGGCATAGGGCAAGGGCTCGGTGACGCCCATCTGGGGGCCATGGGTCTCGATGGGCACCGGCTCGCCGAATTGGCTCGACAACCGACTGCCCCAGGCTCCGGCGGTGATCAGCAGCCGCGGCGCCCGATAACGGCGGCCGTCGGCGGCCTGCACCAGGAAATCGCCGTCCGGCTTGGTGACCTGGGTGATCTCCACCCCTTCCTGCAGATTGACGCCCTCGCGCACCGCAGCACGGGCAAAGGCCGGCGCGGCCAGGCGCGGATTGGCATGGCCATCGTGGGGCGCATAGGAGCCGGCCACCACCTCGGGGCCCAGGTAGGGAAACTTCTCGTGCAGGGCCGCGCCTTCGAGCACCTGCAGATCGAGGGCGGCGGTCTCCGGCGCCCGGGCATACTCGTGCAGCATGGCGATGCGACCGGGATCGTAGACCACCCGCAAGTGGCCGCCGGGGATAAATTCCAGGTCATCGCCGATCAGCTCGGGCAGGCGACCCCAGATGCCGCGAGAACGGTTGGACAGCGCCACCTGGGTCAGGTAGCGGCCCTGCCGGCGGACGTTGCCGAAATTGGTGCCGCTGGCGAAGCGCCCGACCTGATCGCGCTCCAGCAAGAGTACCGACAGGCCCCGGCGGCGCAGAAAGAAGGCGCTGGCGCTGCCCATGATGCCGGCGCCGACGACGATGACGTCCGCGCGGTTGGCGGTCTGGTTCATGACGAAAGCTCCTCTTCGCTGGTGACGATGCCCAGCGGCAATGGCCGGACCGGTGCCTGGCCGCGCAGGCGGCCAACGGTTTCCACCGGCACCCCGGATTCGGCGGCGATGATCTCGGCGCCGGCCTGGGCGCAATAGCGCCCCTGGCAACGACCCATGCCGACGCGGCTGAAGGCCTTGGCCCGATTGGCTTCCTGGGCACCCTTCTCGCGCACCACGGCGCGCAATTCTCCGGCGGTGATGCCCTCGCAGCGGCAGACCACCGCGGTATCCGGCAGGCTGGCCATCTGTTTCGCGGGCCAGGGAAAGGCCTCGGCCAGGCCCAGGCGAAAGCGCTCCTGCACCGTCAGCGCCTCGCGGCAGCGCTCGGCGAGGCCAGCGGGCGGGGTGCGACCGAGATCGGTCAGCACCGCGCAGGCGGCCAGTTGCCCGGCCAGCTCCGCCCCGTCGGCGCCCCGTACCCGGGCGCCATCGCCGGCGGCATAGACCCCCGGCGCGGAGGTGCGGCCGTCGACATCCAGTTGCAGCACCCATTGGCCAGTGGCGCGCTCGAATTCGAAGGCGCAGCGGGCGAGATCGCCCAGCTGGGTCTCGGGGCGCAGGTGATAACCCAGGCCCACGGCGTCGCCCGCCACCTCCTGGCGCAGGCCGCGCGCATCGGCGAAGGCCACGCCGCGCACGCCCTGTTCGGCATCGCCGAGGATCTCCAGCGGGGTGACGCCAAAGTGCAGCGGCACCCCGGCGCGCTTGAGCGAGGCCATGAGTTGCACGCCCTTCCAGGCCACGCCCGGACGGGCCAGCAGCTTGGGCGTGGCCTGGGCGCGCAGGCGCAGCGGCGCGGTGTCGAGGACCGCGGCCACCGTGGCGCCGGCCTGCTGGTATTGGGCGGCGACCAGGTAGAGCAAGGGGCCGCTGCCCAGAAAGATCACCCGCCGGCCAATGGATACCGCCTGGGCCTTGAGGGCGATCTGGGCGCCACCGAGGGTATAGGTGCCGGCCAGGTTCCAGCCCGGCACCGGCAGCAGGCGGTCACCGGCCCCGGTGCAGAGCACCAGGGCATCGAAGTCCAGGGTGCGCTGGCGATTGCCCTGCACCGTGTAGAGGGTGCGCTCGTGCAGATGCCAGGCCAGGGTGTCGGGGCGGTAGTCGAGGCGTCCGCGTACGCCGTCGAAGGTGCGGTGCAGGCTTTCGGCCTTGCCCGCCTCGCTGCCGTAGAGAGTGGCATAGGGACGCTGGAAGCCCTCGGGCTGGCGCCGATAGATCTGGCCGCCGTCGCGGCGATTCTCGTCGATCACCACCGGGGTAATGCCGGCAGCCAGCAGGGTTTCCGCGCAGCGCACGCCGGCCGGACCGGCCCCGACGATGACCACCCGCGGCGGGTTGCCGCCCCCTTTCGTTAGGCCCGATTCCATACCGCCTCCGGTTGCGTGGTGAGGATCTGCAGGCCTTCGCGGACCTCGGTGCCGCAGGCGCGCAGGCGCTCGCCGTCGGCGGTCCAGACCCAGCAATCCTGGCAGGCGCCCATCAGGCAGAAACCGGCGCGGCGCTCGTCGCCGAATTCCGACCGGCGCAGTGCCGGGCCGTTGGCCAGCAAGGCGACCATCAGGGTGTCGCCGGCCAGCGCCGTGACCGGCAGGCCATCGACGCTGAGGCTGACCTGGGGCCGGCCGGTCTCGCCGAGTCGCTGAAAGCGGGAAGTCATGCGCGAACTCCTTGGGTGTGCAGCAGGGCGCCACCCTGCAGGCGCTGCAGGGTCTCGCCATCATGATGACAGAGGATGCGGTTGCCCCCGGCGAGGGTCTGGGGCCGGGGCGGCACCCGGTCGCAGCGGCCTTCGAGCCGTACCGGGCAGCGCTGCAGGAAGCTGCAGAGCCGACCACTGGCGGGCGGCGACGAAACCAGGGGGACCGCCGTGCGGATGGGTTGCTCTTCCAGCCAGCCCTGGCGCAGTGCCGGTACCGAGGCGGTGAGCAACTCGGTGTAGGGATGCAGCGGCGGATGTTGCAGCGTGGTCGGGGTACCCAGCTCCACCGGCTGGCCGGCATAGAGCACCAGCACCTCGTCGCAGAGACTGCGCACCGTGGAGATGTCGTGGCTGATGAACAGATAGGCCAGCCCCAGCTCACGGCGCAATTCGGCGAGCAGATCGAGAATGGCGGCGCCGACCACGGTATCCAGCGCCGAGGTGACCTCGTCGCAGAGGATCAGTTCGGGTTCGGCGGCCAGTGCCCGAGCCAGGTTGACCCGCTGCTTCTGGCCACCGGACAACTCGCCCGGACGCCGGCTGGCGAGGCTGGCCGGGAGTTGTACCCGGTCGAGCAACTCGCGGACCTTGCGCTGGCGGGTGGCCTTGTCGAAGGCGTGATAGGTCTCCAGCGGGCGCATGAGGATGCGCTCCACGCTGTGGGCCGGATTGAGCGCCGTGTCGGCATTCTGGTAGACCAGTTGCACCCGGCGGAACTGCTCGCGGGTGCGGCCGTCCAGACCGGGCGGCAGCAATTCGCCACCCAGGCGCACGCTGCCCTGGGCCGGCGGCAGCAGGCCGGCGATCACCCGCGCCAGGGTCGACTTGCCCGAACCGGATTCGCCGATCACGCCCAGAGCCTGGCCAGCGCCGATGCGCAGGTCGATGCCCTCCAGCACACGATAGCGCGGCAGGCCATCGGCGCCGATGGGGCCGTAGCCGGCCACCAGGTCCTTGACCTCCAGCACCGGGGCGGCGGTCTCCACGGTGGGCAGGCCACGTTCCGCCAGGGGTTCCGGCCGGGCCGCGGCCAGCAGGCTGCGGGTGTAGGGATGGCGGGCGCTGGCCAGCAGGCGCTCGGTACGTCGATTCTCATAGACCTCGCCGCCGTTGAGCACCAGGATGCGGTCGGCCATCTGGGCCACCACGGCCAGGTCGTGGGAGACGTAGATGGCGGTCACGCCCCGCTCGCGCACCACCTGCTTGAAGACGCGCAGCACCTCGATCTGGGTGGTGACGTCCAGCGCCGTGGTGGGTTCGTCGAGGATCACCAGGGTCGGATCGGTGATCAGCGCCATGGCCGCCATCAGCCGCTGCAACTGGCCGCCCGAGACCTGGTGCGGATAGCGCTGGCCGATGTGCTCGGGATCCGGCAGCGCCAGCTCCTTGAGCAGCTGCAGCGCCCGCGCCTCGGCTTCCCGACGCGTCAGCACGCCATGGATCAGCGCGCTTTCGATGATCTGCTCCATCAGCCGCCGCGACGGATTGAAGGCCGCCGCCGCGCTCTGGGCGATGTAGGCCACGGTGCGGCCACGCAGTCGGCGCAGGCCCGCGGTGTCCAGCTCCAGCACCTGGGTGTCGCCGACGCGGATAGAGCCGCCGGCCAATCGGCAGCCGGCGCGGGCATAGCCGAGCAGCGACAGGGCGATGGTGGTCTTGCCCGAGCCGGATTCTCCGATCAGCGCCAGCACCTCGCCCTTGGCCAGGTTGAAGCCGACGTCCTTGACGATGGTGGTTTCGCTGCCGTCTTCGCCCTGGGCGACCACGCGCAGGTCTTTGACCTCTACCAGCAATTCCATCTCAGCGCCCTCCCCGGCGCCGCGCGCCGAACCGGTCGATGAGCAGGTTGACGCCCACGGTCAGGGTGCCGATGGCCAGCGCCGGCATCAGCACCGCCGGAGCGCCGTCGGCCAGACCGCCAATGTTTTCCCGCACCAGGGAGCCGAGGTCGGCGTTCGGCGGTTGCACGCCGAGGCCGAGAAAGCTCATGCCGCTGAGCAGCAGCACGATGTAGACGAATCTCAGGCCCAGGTCGGTGAGCAGCGGCAGGCGCATGTTGGGCAGCATCTCGCGCAGGGCGATGTACAGCCGGCCTTCGCCACGGGTGCGGGCAACCTGGACGTACTCCAGCTCGGTGAGATTCATCGCCAGGCTGCGGGCGATGCGATAGCAGCCGGGGGCATAGCCCACCACCGCCATGACGATCAGCAGTGGCACCGAGGAGCCGAAGGCCGAGACCATCACCAGCGCCAGCATCTTGCTCGGCAGCGAGATCAGCGCATCGATCAGCCGCGACAGCGGCTCGTCCACCCAGCGTCCGGACAGCGCCGCCAGCAGACCGAGGCCGGTACCCAGGACGCAGGCCAACACCGCCGCCACCAGCGCCAGCCCCACGGTGAAGCGGGCGCCGTCGAGGATGCGACTGAGCACGTCGCGGCCCAGGTAGTCGGTGCCCAGCAGGTGCGCAGGGCTATAGCTGGCCAGCACCGCGCTGTCGCCCAGGGCGCCCGGGTCATAGGGCGCCAGCCAGACGCCGAACAGGGCGATGAACAGCCAGAAGGCCACCAGGACGCCGCCGATGATGCCGGTCAGGGACCAGCGGCTGCGCCGACGGGTCCGCGGCGGTGACAGCTGGGCGTCGAGCGTCTTGCCATCCACCGGCACGACGGACGCAGCACGTACGGGAATCACGGGTCGGGTCATAGCGTTCTCAGCCTCGGATTGGACAGGATGGCGCAGAGATCCGCCAGGGTCATGAGCACCAGGTAGGCGCAGCAGAACAGCATGGCGCAGGCCTGGATCAGCGGCAGGTCGCGACTGGCGACGCCGTCCACCATCAGCTGGGCGATGCCCGGGTAGTTGAAGATGGTCTCGACGATCACCACCCCGCCCATCAGGTAGGAAAGACTCAGGGCGATGGAATTGGCGATGGGCCCCACGGCATTGGGCAAGGCATGGCGCAGGACGGCGCGCACCGGACCGACGCCCTTGAGCCGGGCCATCTCCACATAGGGACTCTGCAGTTGCTCCACCAGGGCGGCGCGGGTCATCCGCGCCATCTGCGCGACGATCACGCAGCACAGGGTGCCCACCGGCAGCGCATAGGCGCGCAGGAAGTCCAGGGGGCCGTCGATGTCATGGGCGAAGGTCAGCGCCGAGGTCCACTGCAGGTGCACGGCGAAGACCAGCACCGCCAGGGTCGCCACCAGGAATTCCGGCACCGCGACGATGCCCAGGGTAAAGACGTTGAGGGCGCGGTCCAGGCGACCGCCGGCGTTCATCGCCGAGACGATGCCCAGGCCCAGCGCCAGGGGTACCGACACCAGGGCGGTGACCCCGGCCAGCATCAGGGAGCCGCCCAGTCGATCGCCGATCATGGTGGAGATGGGCATCTGGCTGGCCAGCGACTGGCCGAGATCACCGTGCAGGAGGCCGCTCAGCCAGTGGACGTAGCGCAGCAGCGCCGGCTGGTCGAGGCCCATCTGGGCCCGCAGCGCGGCGACCTGCTCGGGCAGCGCGAACTGGCCCAGCGCCTGCTGCGCGGCATCGCCCGGCAACAGCGCGGAGACGAAGAACACCAGCAACGAGACGATGAGCAGGGTCAGCAACCCGCCCCCGAGGCGTCTGGCGATGAGGGAAAAGACGGAAAGGTCCAAAGCCACCTCCTGCTTGAGCGTGGAGCGGCGAGCCGGTCGCTGCGGAGCGACTCGCCGTGAGGCAACGAGCGTCAGGCCTCCAGCCAGACGTGCTCGGCGAACATGTAACCCATGAAGCCACCGATGGGGATGATTCCGTAGCCACCGAGCTTGGGCGAATGGGCATCGATGGAGCTGGTGAAGATCGGCAGGCCGATGCCGCTGTGCTGGTGGATCAGCAGCTGCATGTCGGCGTACATCTGCTTGCGCTTGGCGACGTCCGTCTCGCCGCGGGAGGCCACCAGCAACTGGTCGAACTGTTCGTTCTTCCAGCCGGATTCGTTCCAGGGCGCATCGGACTTGAAGAATTGCGACAGCAGGATGTTGGCGGTGGGCCGGGCGTTGATGTTGCCGAAGCCCAGCGGATCCTTCATCCAGTGGTTGTCCCAGTAGCCGTCGGCGCTGACCCGATTGACCATCAGGTTGAGGCCGGCCTGGCGCGCCGACTGCTGCAGTACCAGGGCCATCTCGTTGGCGTTGTCGGCGGCGGTGGAGGTCACCAGCGGCATCCGTGCGCCGGTGATGCCGGCCTTCTGGAAGAGGAACTTGGCCTTGTCCGGATCGTAGGGCCGCTGGGGCAGATCCGCCGCGTAATAGGGTGTGCCCGGCATGATCGGCTGGTCGTTGCCGATGGTGCCGTAGCCGAGGAACACCGACTTGAGGATCTGCTCGCGGTCGAACAGCAGCTTCATGCCCTCGACCACGTTGGGATCGTTGAACGGCCGGTTGGGAATGCGCATGATCAGGTCGGTGTAGCCACCCGAGGTGTTGGCCACCACCTTGAGCTTGCCGCTCTGCTTGAGGCGCTCGGCGGAGCGCGGATCCACCGACACGGTGAGCTGGACGTCGCCGGCCAGCAGGGCGTTGACCCGCGAGGGCTCGTCGCCGATGCCGATCAGCTCGATCTCGTCTAGATAGGGCTTGCCGGACTTCCAGTAGTTTTCGTTGCGCACGCCCACGGTGCGCACGCCCGGCTTGAATTCCTTGACCTTGAAGGGCCCGGTGCCGTTGGCGGTGGAGAAATCCTTGGTGCCGTCGGCGATGATCAGGAACGGCGAGATGGCCAGCACCGCGGGCAGCTCGGAGTTCGGCGACACCAGGCGGATGCGCACCTCGTCGGGGGCTACCGCGGTGACCTCGGCAAACTGGTCGGCCAGGGCCTTGACCTTGGAACCCACCGCCGGGTCCTTGTGGCGCAACAGCGAGTAGACGACGTCGGCGCTGTCGAAGGTCTTGCCGTTGTGGAATTGCACACCCTGGCGCAGCTTGATCGTCCAGGTCAGGGCGTCCTGGGTATCGAAACTGGTGGCCAGCGCCATCTGGGGTTCGAGGTGGCTGTCGAAGACGGTCAGGCCGTTGTAGAAGAAGTATTGCCGGGCATAGTCGCCCGAGAAAGCGCCGCGGGCCGGATCGAGCGTATCGGCGGTGGACGACCCGGCCGCTGCGGCGCGCACCCGACCGCCACGGCGCGGGGTGCCGCTGACCGCATCTTCTGCGGCGAACGCCTGGCCGTCACGGCCGAGCAGACCACCCACCCCGGTCGCCAGCAACCCGGCGGCGCCCAGCAGGCGCAGCGCATCGCGCCGCGACAGCCCCCGATGCAGGGCCTCGAAGGCCCGAACGCTTTCAGCAGCTCCTATCAGGGGACTTCCAGTCTTTTTCTCGGTCATGTCGGCTCGCTCGTTGGGGGCTCGGTCACCAGTCCGTACACCCCTCCCCGGGCGCACGGCGCTGTCCTCTTGGCCGCCTTGTCATGCGGCCTGGCTCATTACAGCACCGGCCCCTCGCCGATTACCGTCGAATTGCCCCTGCGGCGAGACACAAAAGACCGTTTTGACCAAGCCGCTCAGCATTGTTTGCGGTGTGCGTCGCGACGGCGCATCAGGGCCCGCCATGCCCGTCTTTGGCGCGCTGGCGCGGCGTTTCGCTTGGGGTGGCGGAGCGCGGTGCGGACCGCGACGGGAGACTGGATGGCTGCGAAAAACCTGCGGTGGCAGCAGGTTCTGCGCAGCGCCGCCGGTTTGCGCCCGCCGGGCTGCGGAAACGCAAAACCGCCCGCGCGGGCACTGCGCGTGGCAGGACCCGGGCGGGCGGTTGCGGGAGCGACGGCTAGTGCAGGCGATCCTGGACCCGGTAATACAGCCCTACCAGCGGCAGGAACCACGGCTTGCCGAAATGCCCGGGAATGGCCGGCCAGTCCAGTACCCGCCAGGGATTGGCCTGGCTGCGGCCCTCCAGCACCTCGGCCATCACCCGGCCCATGTGCACCGACATCTGCACCCCGTGGCCGCTGTAGCCCATGGCGTAGAACAGGCCATCCTGCTCGCCGGCGCGGGGCAGACGGTCGGCGGTCATGTCCACCAGGCCGCCCCAGCAATAGTCGATGGGCGTCCGGGCCAGGCTGGGAAACAGCTGGCCCAGGGCGTTGCGCAGCACGGCGCCGCTCTTGGCGTCCTGGCGCGGATCGGACAGGGCGAAACGCGCCCGCCCGCCAAAGATCAGCCGGTGATCCGGCGTGGTGCGGAAATAGTTGCCGATGATGCGGCTGGTGACATAGGTGCGCCGATTGGGCAGCAGTTCGTCCAGCTGCGCCTTGGGCAGCGGCGCCGTGGCGATGATGAAGCTGCCCACCGAGGCGATGCGGCGGCGAAACCACTGGAAGGGGCCGACGCTGGCGTTGCCCGTGGCCACCAGCACCTGGCGGGCCCGCAACTCGCCCTTGGCGCTGATCACCCGAAAGCTGCCATCGGGCAGGCGCTGCAGATCGCTCACCGCCGAGCCCTCGTAGACCTGGGCGCCCCGTCGCACCGCCGCATCGGCCAGCCCTACGCCGAAGCGCCCCATGTGCATCTGGGCACCGTTGTGCTGCAGCAGCCCCCCATGGAAATCATCTGACGCCACCTCGACCCGCACCTGGGCCGCGCTGAGCAATTCGACCTGCGGATCCACCTCCTGGCGGATCAGTTCGCAGGTACGCGCCAGGTTGTCGTAGTGCTGCGGCTTGGCCGCCAGTTTGAGCTTGCCGGCCTTGTGGAAGTCGCAGGCGATGCCTTCTTCGGCGATCACCGCCTCCACGCTGGCCACCGCATCGGCATAGGCCTGGTAGAAGGCCCGGGCCTTTTCGGCGCCCAGGCTGGCGTGCAGGGCCGCGTAGTCCTGGGCGACGCCGGTGTTGCAGTGGCCGCCGTTGCGCCCAGAGGCTTCGCCGATCACCCGACCGGCCTCCAGCACCGCCACGCTGGCACCGCGCCGGCGCAGGGCGACGGCCGCGGAGAGCCCGGTGAAGCCGCCGCCGATGATGGCGACATCCACCTCGCCCGCCACCGGCCCCGGGGTGGCCCCGGTAAAGCCCGGCGCGGTCGCGAGCCAGTAGGAATCGGACGATGCTGGGCCAAGACTCATGGGCAGGCGCTCCGGCAGCTCAGGGGGTTATTCGAGACCGACGACCGCGGCCAGGCCGCCGATGTCCTTGATCTCGGTGTTGCGGTAGAACGGCGTGCTCGGCTCATGGCCGCGATTCACGAACACCTTGTTCTTGATGTTCATGTAGTCGGCCGGAATGAGGTCGTAGCGAAAGCTCGACGACACGTGCAGCACGTCTTCCGGGCCGCAGCCGAGGTTGTCCAGCATGTATTCGAAGGCCTGCAGGCGCGGCTTGTAGGCCTGGCCCTGCTCGGCGGTGAAGACCCGGTGGAAGGGCACGCCCAGCTTGTCGACGTTGGACATGATCTGCTCGTCGGCGGCGTTGGAATAGATCACCAGCGGGATCTTGTCGGCGATCTTGGCCAGGCCCGCGGTCACGTCCGGATGCGGCCCCCAGCTCGGCACCGCCTCGTAGTAGGCATTGGCCTCGGCGTCGGTGAAGGAGATGCCCCAGCGCTTGCAGGTACGCTCCACCGCCGAGTACAGCACCTCCGAATAGGGTTTCCAGGCGCCAAGCACCTCGTCGAAGCGATAGCCGTTGAAGTCCTTGCAGAACTGGTCCATCGCCTCGGCCGGAATGCGGTCGGCGAACATCTCGCGGGCCATGTCGGACATGCGGAAACGGGTCAGGGTGCCGTAGCAGTCGAAGGTGATGTACTTGGGCCGAAAGGCGGTCATGGCAAGAGTCCTTTGACAGGGGTCGTGAGTGAGAGGCCGGGGCGCCAGTGGCATCCCTGGCAAGCATTACAGCACCGGCGGGCCTGACAGTTGTCCGCTTTCAGGCACCGCGGGAGACAGAAAAAACCGTTTTGGCGGTAGGGCCCAGCATTGTTTGCGGCGACCTCAGGAGTGCTCCAGATCGATCAGTACGCTCTTGCTGCGCAGGGTCGCCTCATAGGCGGCACGGCCCAGGTCCTTGCCGATGCCGGAGCGCTTGTAGCCGCCCGTGGGAATGATCCAGTCGTGGCTGCGGCCATAGCGATTGACCCAGACGGTACCGGCTTCCAGCGCTCGCGTCAGGCGCAACGCCCGGCCGAGATCAGCGGTGTGCACCCCGGCGGCCAGGCCGTAGGTGGGGTGGTCGGCCAGCGCCAGGGCCTCGGCTTCGTCGTCGAATACCTGCACGGTCAGCACCGGGCCAAAGATCTCTTCGCGCACCGCGGGATTGTCCGCCTCGACCCCGGTGATCAGCGTCGGCTGATAGTAGGCGCCGCCCATGCCCTCCTCCAGGGCACCACCAACCAGGATCTCCGCGCCGGCCGCCCGACTGCGCGAGACGATGTCCTGGATGCGCTGGCCCTGGCGGTGGGAAATGATCGGCGCCAGGGTGGCCTCCGCCGACCAGGTCGGGCCCGGGCGCAAGGCGGCGAAGGCCGCCTGGATGCCCTCCAGCATCGGCTCCAGGGCGGCCCGCTGGACCAGCAGCCGCGAGCCCGAGACGCACACCTGGCCGGCGTTGCCGGTGATGGCGGCGGCCACGCTGCGGGCGGTACGGGCCAGATCCGGGGCATCGGCGAACACCAGTTGCGGACTCTTGCCACCCAGCTCCAGGGTCACCGGCTTGGGCCCGCTCTCGGCGCAGGCGGTCATGATGGCAGTGCCGGTTCCGGTGGAGCCGGTAAAGGTGACCTTGCCGATGCGCGGATGGCGGCACAGGGCGTCGCCGGTGGTCCGGCCATCGCCCTGGACCACGCTGAGGATGCCGGCCGGCAGACCTGCCAGGACGGCCAATTCGGCCAGGCGCAAAATGGAGAACGGCGTCAGCTCCGACGGCTTGATCACCACGGCATTGCCGGCGGCGAGCGCCGGCGCCATCTTCCAGCCGGCCATGCTCAGGGGGAAATTCCAGGGCGCGACGGCGCCCACCACGCCATAGGGTTCGGTGATCTGCAGCCCCAGGTGACTGGTGGCGGTGGCCGCCACCTCGCCGCCGTGCTTGTCGGCGAATTCGGCGAAGAAGCGGATGCCCTCGGCCACATAGGGGATGTCCCAGGCCAGCACCTCGCGCAGCGGACGGGTCGAACCCACCGCTTCCAGCGGGCCGAGGATCTCGCCGTCGGCTTCGACCAGATCGGCCCAGCGGCGCATCACCCGCGCCCGCTCGCGCGGCGGCCGGCTGGCCCAGTCGCTGGCCTTCCAGGCACGCCAGGTGCCCTCCACCACCTCGTCCACCAGGTCCGCCGAGGCGCACGGCAGACCGCTCTGGAAACCGCCATCGGAAGGCCGGAACACCTCCAGTTCGGCGCGGGCGTCGCGGATGCGCCCCTCGCTGAAATGGGCACAACGAACCGCTATTGCTCTGGGGTCGAACGAGGCCATGGCGCGCTCCGCTAGGGCTGTGGGCTTGGCCCCCATGCTAGGCGCGCGGATCGCCATCTTTTGCCGAACTGGCAGGGGCCTTCGGCGCCGCGCAGTGGCGCGTCCACCCCTCGGCAACCGAATCTGCCGTCGCGGCTTGTTAGGCTGACGCCTGAATCAGCCAGACCCGAATCGGAGCCCTGCCGTGTCCCACGCCATCCTAAGACCCCTGCGCGAAACCGACCTCGCCACCGCTCACCAGCTGTCCCAGGCGCTGCACTGGCCCCATCGCCCGGAAGACTGGCAGTGCCTGTTCCACACCGGCGAAGGCCTGGTGCTGGAAGACGACCAGGGCGTGTTCGGCACCGGGTTCTGCGTGCCCCAGGGCGACTTCGCCACCATCGGCCTGGTGATCGTCGCCGACAGCCACCAGGGCCAGGGCCATGGCCGCCGCCTCATGGACGGCCTGCTGCAACTGGCCGGTAACCGCACGCCCCTGCTGGTCGCCACCCTGCGCGGCGCCCCGCTCTACCGCAGCCAGGGCTTCGACTCCTATGAGCGCATCTATCAGCACCAGGTGGCGAGTCTGCCGGCCATGGCTGAACGTCAGCCACTGGAAGACCAGGTCCGTGAGCTGAGTCCGGCAGCGGCGCCGCAGCTGGAGACCCTGGCCCAGGCGGCTACCGGCCTGGACCGCAGCGCCCTGCTGCAGGAATTGCTGCCCCAGGCCGAGCGCATCGTCGGCTTTGAACAGGAGGGCCAGTTGCGCGGCTTCGCCCTGCTGCGCCCCTACGGCCGCGGCCTGTCGGTCGGCCCGGTGATCGCCGAATCCACCGACCAGGCCAAGGCGCTGATCCTCGCCCTGCTGCGCCACGCCGAAGGGCAATACGTGAGATTCGACGTGACGGCCCGCAGCGGTCTCAATCCCTGGCTGAGCGAAATCGGCGTTCCCCAGGTCGATGAGGTCGAGCAGATGGCCCGGGGCAAGGCGCCGCTGTCCCGCGATGGCCTGGATCAATTCGCGCTGCTGACTCAGGCGCTGGGCTGAGCGACCGCGGCCTCGCGCGAGCGGTATCCCCGCGACAGGAACGCAGGCCGATCAGCGGCACCCGCACCCGCCGGCCAGCGCCGGCGGTCGCCTGACCGCTCTGCTGGGCGAAATCGGCGACCACCCCCTTACCCGTCCAGCCCCGCAGGCGCCCTCAGGGCACAGCCGTCTGCACCGTCAGGCCAGGGTTCCAGACGCTGGCTAGCGTCCTTCATCCGCCCAGCTGGGCCGCTCATTGACGAGGGTTTCCAAGGGATAGCCGCCATGGCGAAGGGGCTGGCGCAGGACGATGCGGCTGGCAAATTTCTCGATACCGATATTGTCCTCCAGCAGTCGATCCATCAGGGCCTGCAACCAGTTGATGCTCGGCACCACGATCTTGAGCAGATAGTCGTAGCCGCCACTCACGTTGTGGCACTCGACGATCTCCTGATACCGGGTGATTCCGTCTTCAAAGGTGCGAAAGTCGGCAGGTCGATGGCTGCTGAGGGTGACCTCGGAAAAGACGATGACATGACTGCCCACCTTCTCCAGGGCGATATCGGCGTGATAGCCGCGGATCACCCCGGCATCCTGCAGTCGCTTGGTGCGAAGCAGGCAGGGACTCTCGCTCAGCGATATCGCGGAAGAAAGCTCGACATTCGAACAGCGTCCCTCGCGTTGCAGATACACGAGAATCTTGATATCGAACGCATCGAGGGACGCCGGAGGGTGCATGGGTCTGCCTTGAACGGTGAGCGCTAGACGCGGGGAACTGCAGAGTGCGCTTCGGTCAGCGCCGCGTCGAGCGTCTCTATCACCAGGCCGGCCTGTTCCGCGGTGAGCACCAAGGGGGGGCGAATCTTCAGCACGTTGTGGCCCATGGCGCAGCCGCTGAGCAGGACACCCTTGTCGCGCATCAGATTGACCACCCGGGTCGTCAAGGCTCGATCCGGCTCTCGTGTCAGCCGATCGGACACGAGCTCCACGCCGACGAACATGCCTACTCCCCGCACATCGCCGATGGCCGCGTGCCGGTGGGCGAGCGCCGCGATACCCTCTCGCAGGAGCGTGCCCACCTCGGCGGCATGCTGCACCAGGCGTTCCTTCTCGATCGTGTCGAGCACCGCCAAGGCGGCGGCGCAGGACACGTTATTGCCCCCGAAAGTATTGAAATACCGGGAGTTCCTACCAAACTCGGCGAGGACGTCCGCGGTGGCCAGCAGCCCGGCGACTGGTTGTCCGTTGCCCATCGGCTTGCCCAGGGTGACGATATCCGGGATCACACCGTGACGCTGAAAGCCCCACAGGTGCTCGCCGGTCCTGCCAAAGCCCGGCTGGACTTCGTCGGCGATGAAGATACCACCGGCCCGCTTGATCGCCTCGACCGCGCCCTTCAGCAGACCCGCCGGCTCGGGCAGGATGCCATCGCTGGTAAAGATCGAGTCCACGATCAGCGCCGCCGGCTTGATGCCGTGGCGTTGCAGGTCGCGAATCGCCGCTTCGACGTCGCGGGTGAAGCGCTCAGCGACATCCACCGCGCCGGCATGGTAGGCGCGTGGCGCCGGTACCAGCCGCACGTGGGCGCCGAGGTCCACCGTGGCGCCCAGCGACGGCGAGAACTTCGCGACCGCATCGGTGAAGCCGTGATAGGCGGTCTCGGTGACGATCACGCCCGTGCCCCCCGTGCGCACCTGGGCGATCCGATAGGCGACGTCGTTTGCCTCGCTCCCGGTGCAGGTGAGCATGAGGTGCGCCAGCTCGGTCTCGGGCACGGTGGCGAGCAGGCGCTCGGCCAGTTCGAGAATGGTGTCGTGCAGATAACGGGTATTGGTGGCGAGGATCTGCACCTGCCGGCAGATCGCCTCGGTCACCGCGGGGTGGCAATGGCCGAGCGAGGCGACATTGTTGTAGGCGTCCAGATAGCGGCGGCCCTCCGGATCGATCAGCCAGGCGCCCTCGCCCCGCACGATATGCAGGGGATGCTCGTACATCAGCCGATAGGCCGGCCCGAGCAGGGCGTCGCGGCGTTCGATCAGAGCCGCCGTTGCGGCGTTCAGTTTGACGCGGCCCGGTATGTAGGCGTTGACCATGTTGAGGTCAGGGGTGCTGTTCATGGCGTGGTCCTGTGCATACGTCGGTAAGTAACAGCTCGCGTGCCTGATCTCGAGACAGATCGGCCAGCAAGGTCAGTGCCTCCCACGAGGCCGCGTTGTGGCGCATGATGTAGTCGTAGTTTTCCGGGTAGCGCCTGGCCCGCCACTCCGAGATCAGCACGGTGATCAGGTGACGCGTCGCCATGAGGTCGGCAACGATCTCCTGCTCGCTTTCGTCGAGCGGCAGCGTGGCGTGATAGGCGCCGAGGAATTGCGCGGGGCCCAGGAGTGGATCGGCAGGGACGCTCCCGGCAGGGCCACTCATGTGGAAGGCAGCGGCGGTGGCGACCTCGCCCACCAGGGGCGCATGCAGCATGTCGCCGAAGTCTATGACTCCGATGATGCGCTCGTGGTCCTGGGGCGCCGCCAGCACATTGTAGAGGTGGTAGTCGTTGTGGATGACCTGGGCCCTCAGGTGCGGCAACAGTGGCAGCACGTGCCGGTTGAAACGCGCCATGAACGTCCTGACCAGGGCGCGGCGCGGGCCTTCTTCGATGCTATCGACCTTGGCCGCCAGGCGATGGGCTGTGGCAACGTTCCACAGCAGATCGTGGGTCGCGGACGGGTGCTCGAAGTCGCGCAAGGCGAGGTTCAATTCAGCCAGGAAGGTGCCCATCGCTCGGCGCTGGGTAGCGGTACGGCGGGTATCGCGGACCTGCACACCGTCGAGATAGGTCAGCATCCGCACAGAGGTCGCCGATCCGTCCGGGAGCGCCAGGGTAGCGTGCGTCTGCCCTTCCAGCGTCCGCACCACCCGAGGTACCGGAAGGCTGGGCGCCACGCAGCAAATATGGTCGAGCGCGGCGATCTGAAAATCCACCACTGCCAGGGATTCGGACGGATTGCTGATCTTGACCACGTAGCGCTCGCCCGCCGCCGTTTCCACACGGCAATTCTGATCCCGCTCACCCAACAGCAGGTCGACCCGGCCATCGATACCGTAGAGACGCCGAACGAGCTGCTGCACCTCGTCCGGCGCGAGGGTCGGTGGTGGCGTCTCCATGGTCGCCGAGACGCCTGGCTGTGCGGTGGCGACCATCATCCCTGCCTCGGCGAGGCGGTCTCGGCGAGGCCTGGCAGACCGAGCAGCCCCGGAAGTTGGCGGATATCGGTCAGGCGCTCGACGCCATAGCCGTCGCAGGCCGGCTCATGCCCGCGGTCGATGAAGGCCCTGGCCATGAAGCCCAGATCCGCAGCCGTCATCAGGTCGTAACGGAAGCTCGAAGAGACATGCATCATGTCCTGCGGCCCGCAGCCCAGCTGCTCGAACATGTACTCGAATACCTGCGCCCTCGGCTTGTAGGCGCGCGCCTCTTCCGCCGTGTAGACCGCGTGAAAATCCGCCTGCAGGTGGGCGACGCTGGCGGGAATCAGATCGACCATGGAGTTCGACAGGATCACCAGCGGTACCTGCGGGGCGATGGCCTTGAGCGTCTCGACGACATGCGGATGCGGCTGCCAGGTGGGCACGGCCTGGTACAGAGCCAGCGCATCGGCCGCGCGATAGTCCACGCCGTGCTTGGCGCAGGCGCGCTGAATGGCGTTTTCCACTACCTCGAAAAAGGGCTTCCAATCGCCCAGGACTTCATCGAGGCGATAGAAACGAAAACTGTCGAGGAAGGCTGGCATCCGCTCGCTCGGCACACGATCCGCGAACAGCCGCTTCGCGGTGGGTCCCATTTCGAAGTTGATGAGCGTGCCATAGCAGTCGAAGCTGATGAATTTCGGCTTGTACGTCATGTGTCGCGAACTCCAGCGCCTGGGTGAGGGGTGATGCCTCAAGCTTAGGGAGTTCGCGCCCGCTGGGATGCTCTACAACAGGGACGCTTAGGCAGATTCCTGCGCAAATCGGCGCCTGCTGGCAGGATCTGCGGGAAGACTTTCCGACGACTCGCCGGTCAACGCCACTCGCACCCCGCCACACGGTTGCAACTGGTACGGGCGCGGTCGCCCTGGGACGTGGAGAAGCGACTGATGACGTTCCAGCCCAGCTGCCGGGTGCGGCCCAGCCAGAGGTTGCCGTCGCTGGTCAGGCCGCTGAAGAACTGCAGTCGTCCCAGGCGGGTGCTGGTCTGCGCCCATGACAGACCCGAAACCGGATCGTAGCCCCGCATCAGGGTGTCGTTGCCCTGGACCGCCACCCCGTACCAACCCCCCTGCCCGTCCTGGCAACGCAACACGAAGGCGCTGCGCACGCAGGTGTTGGCCGGTTTGAGACTGGGAATGGCCGCCTGGACGGCAGGCACCAGCAGCAGAGCCGCGGCCAGCAGGCCGCTACGCAGGAGCGCAGACGAGGTCATGGCGGTAATCGGTCGGGAGCGGGACGCCCAGCATGAGGTAAATCCCGCAGCCCGACCAGCACTGGCGTGCTAGAGCGCCTTGCGACCCAGACTGGACAGGGCCGGCTCGGCCATCGCCACGCCTTCCTGAGCCTCCGGCTCCGAAGCGGGAATTGCCTGGCCATCCAGCGCGGCGTTGAGCCGTCCCATGTCCAACGCTCCCACCCAGCGCGCGATAACCAGCGTGGCTACGCCATTGCCAATGGTATTGGTGATCGCTCGAGCCTCGGACATGAAGCGGTCTACACCCAGTAGCAGCACCATGCCGGCCACCGGGATGGTGCCAAGACTGGCGAGGGTCGCCGCCAGGGTGATGAAACCGGAACCGGTGACGCCGGCCGAACCCTTGGACGTGAGCATCAACACAGCCATGATGATGAGCTGGTCGGTCAGGCTCAGCGGCGTGTTGGTGGCCTGGGCGATGAAGGTCGCGGCGGCGGTGTAGTAGATGGCCTGGCCGTCCGGGTTGAAGGTCAGGCCGGAGGGGATGACCATGCCGGCCACTGGCTTCGAACAGCCGGCGTTTTCCATCTTGCGGATCATCTGCGGCAGTACCGATTCCGACGAACTGGTGCCCAGCACGGTGAACAGCTCTTCCTTGAGGTACCTGAGCAGCTTCCACAGGCTGAAGCCGGCGACGCGGCAGATCGGGCCCAGCACCAGGGCGACGAACAGGATGCAAGTAATGTAGAAGCAGGCCATCAGCTTGCCCAGGGAGAACAGCGAGCCGAAGCCGTACTTGCCGATGGTGAAGGCGATGGCGCCAAAGGCCCCCAGCGGCGCCAGGCGCATCACGATGTTGACGATGCCGAACATGCCGTGCATCAGACTGTCGAGCGTGCGAATGATCGGCTTGCCCTTGTCACCACAGCGCGCCAGGGCTACGCCGAGCAGAATGGAGAACAACAGGATCTGCAGGATGTTGCCCTTGGCGAAGGCATCTCCGAGGGTATTGGGGATGATCTGCATCATGAAGGCGATGAAGGATTCATGCTTGGCGGCCTCGGTGTAGCTGGCGATGGCGGAACTGTCGAGGGTGGCTGGATCGATGTTCATGCCAGCGCCGGGCTTGAAGGTATCGACCACTACCAGCCCGACGATCAGTGCCAGGGTCGAGACCACCTCGAAGTAGATGAAGGCGCGGATGCCCACCCGGCCCAGCTCCTTCATGTCGTTCATCTTGGCGATACCGGTGACCACGGTAAGGAAGATCACCGGCGCGAGCAGCATCTTGATCAGCTTGATGAAGGCATCGCCGATGGGTTTGAGCGAGGTGGCGAAGTCCGGGTAAAAGACGCCGAGCAAGGCGCCGGCAATGACCGCGATGACGACCTGGACGTAGAGTTTTCCGAGTAGGCGCTTCATGGGATATCCATTGTTGTTCTTGTAATGGAAGCGACCGCGCCGGCGGGCGGTCGCCCGTGAAAGTGCTGAGGCCTTCCCACCCGCTGGCTCGCCGCGGGTGGGAACGCCGAGCTAGCGGGCGATCAGCTCCAGCACGGCGTCGGTGACCTGGCGCGTGGTGGCCGTACCGCCCAGGTCTGGCGTGTGAAGGCCGCTGGCGGTGACCTCCTCGATGGCCCGCATCAGGTGGGCACTGGCCTCGCGCTCGCCTAGGTGGTCGAGCATCAGCGCCGCGGTCCAGAAGGTAGCGATAGGGTTGGCGACGCCCTTGCCGGTGATGTCGAAGGCTGAGCCGTGGATGGGCTCGAACATCGAGGGAAAGCTCCGGTCGGGGTTGAGATTGGCGGTAGGCGCGATACCCAGGCTGCCGGAGAGCGCTGCAGCCAGATCCGAGAGGATGTCGGCGTGGAGGTTGGTGGCGACAATCACGTCCAGGTTGCCGGGCTTGAGCACCATGGTGGTGGTCACCGCATCCACCAGCTCACGGGTAGTGCGCACGTCCGGATAATCCTTGGCCACCTCGGCGAACACCTCGTCCCACAACACCATGCCGTGGCGTTGGGCGTTGGACTTGGTGACCAGCGTCAGGTGCTTGGCCGGGCGGCTGCGGGCCAATTCGAAGGCGAATCTATGGATACGCTCGACGCCAACGCGGGTGAAGGTGGAGACCTCGGTGGCTACCTCGATGGGCAACCCCTGGTGGACCCGACCACCGCTGCCGGAGTATTCGCCCTCGGAATTCTCCCGCACGATCACCCAGTCAATGGCCTGCCCGTTGGTCAGCGGACTTTTAACCCCGGGTAACACCCGCGCCGGCCGCACGTTGGCGTATTGGTCGAAGCCCTGGCAGATCGGCAGCCGCAGGCCCCAGAGGGAAATATGATCCGGCACCTTCTGGCTTCCTACCGCGCCGAAAAAGATGGCATCGGCCTGCTTGATCTCGTCCAGCCCCCCTTCCGGGATGTAGTGACCATGCTGCAGGTAGTACTCCGAATCCCAGGGGTAGTGGCTGACATCAAAGGCGAAACTGCCCAGGCGCCTGGCCAGGCCTTCGAGGACCTCGAGGCCGGCGGCAATGACTTCGACCCCGATACCGTCTCCGGGAATGGCTGCGATCTTGTAGTTCTTCATGGCTGGGCCCTGTGCTCTGGTTCGTTGGATGAGACGCCGACTGGCAGCGCTGGGCCGAGTATAGGTAGTGAAACCTGAGCTAAGATTCACCTGAACTCATCACTTACGTGAACTGAGGTTGATAATGAGTCGCCCCCAGGATTTGACCTTTTTTCACCAACTGGCCCAGCAGGGAAACCTGGCCGCCACGGCACGCGAGCTGGGCATCACGCCCTCTGCAATCAGTAAACGACTGACCGCACTGGAAAAACGGCTAGGCGTTCGGCTCGTCAACCGGACCACTCGCTCCCTGGGTCTCACGCCCGAGGGTGAACTTTATTTCCGCCATGCCGGACGCATTCTCGGTGACATCGAAGCAGTGGAAGACATGGTCGCCAGTCGCCGGAGCCAGCCCAAAGGCCTGCTGAGGATCAACGCTTCCCTGGGCTTTGGTAGACGCTACATAGGCCCGGCGCTGGCAGCCTTCATCGACCGCTACCCAGAGGTGGAGACCCAACTGCTGCTCAGCGACCATCCCATGGAACTGGCTGCCCATGGTCTGGACCTGGGCATCCGCTTCGGCGTGGCCCCGGATGCGGGCTATCACGCCCGACGCATCGCCAGCAATCGCCGATTGCTCTGCGCCTCACCGCTTTATCTGGAGCGCTACGGTGCACCGCAACGGTTGCAGGATTTGGCAACGCACAACTGCATCTTCCTGCGACAGAACGACAGCATCCACGGCGTCTGGGAGTTTCTCGAAGGGTCGCGCACCCGCAGCATCAAGGTCCGCAGCAACCTGAGCTGCAACGATGGTGAGGTGGCGCTGAACTGGGCACTCGAGGGCCGCGGCATCCTGCTTCGGGCGGAATGGGACATCGCCCGCTACGTACGTAGCGGGCGGCTACGTCGGGTTCTGGAGGACGCGCGACCGCCTTCGGCAGATGTTTATGCGGTCTATTCCGAACACCATCACCTATCGGCTAAGGTGCGCCACTTCATCGACTTCCTGGTGGAACGCTTTCAGCGTATCGACCACCTCGAAGACCCGGCCAGCGAAGTCGACTGATCGCGCTCAGCTTTGCGCCGCCTGCCACAGCCGACCGATATCGCGAGCGGTGCGTTCCAGCAGCCCCTCGGCCTGGGCCAGGGCCTCTTCCAGGCTGAGCGGGCCCGGTACCAGACTGAAGGCAGCGGCGAGGCCCTGTTGATAGAGGGCGTCGTAGCCTTCGCCCAGCGAGCCGGCCACGGCCACCACCGGTACGCCGTGGCACTGGGCCAGGCGCAGTACGCCCGCCGGGGTCTTGCCCCTCAGGGTCTGGCCGTCCAGCCGCCCTTCCCCGGTCACCGCCAGATCGGCGCCCTGCAGAGCTTCTTCCAGACCTACCAGCTCCGCGACCACCTCGATGCCGGGGCGAAAGGTCGCCTGGAGAAAGGCCAGGGCGGCAAAGCCGACCCCACCGGCGGCGCCGGCACCCGGCTGCTCGCTGACATCACGGCCCAGCGTCGCGGCGGTGACCGTGGCGAAATGCGCCAGGGCCGCGTCCAGCGCCCGCACCTGCTCGGGGGAGGCGCCCTTCTGCGGCCCGAAGATCTGGCTGGCTCCCTGGGGGCCACAGAGCGGATTGTCGACGTCGGCGGCGATGACCACCTCCACCGCCGCCAGGCGCGGATGCAGGTCCGTCAGGTCCAGGCTGGCCAGGGAGGCCAGCGCCGCACCGCCCGGTGCCAGCGCCTGGCCCTGCCCGTCCAGCAGCCGGACGCCCAGGGCCTGGAGCACGCCCGCGCCGCCGTCGTTGGTGGCGCTGCCGCCGATGGCCAGCACCAGGCGCTCGGCGCCGGCATCCAGGGCGGCGCGCAGGAGCTCGCCGGTCCCGTGGGAGGTGGCGACCCGCACGTCGCGGCGGGCCCTGGGTACCAGTTCCAGACCGCTGGCGCTGGCCATCTCGACGAAGGCGGTGCGCTGCTCGGCCAGCCAGCCCCAGCGGGCGGTCACGAGTTCGCCCAGGGGACCGGTCACCCGCGCCTCGCGCACCTCGCCGCCCGTCGCGGCGAGTACGGCGTCCAGGGTGCCTTCGCCGCCGTCCCCCAGGGGGCACTCGATGACCTCAGCCTCGGGTAGGGCCTGGCGCAGGCCGCGGGCCAGGGCGCTGGCGACACCGGCGGCGGACAGGCTTTCCTTGAAGGAATCGGGAGCGATGACGATTTTCATGGGGCGATTCTCCGTTGTTATGCGCCGAGTGTTTCCTGGATCGGGCACGGCAGCAACAGGACAGACGCCCAGTCTCGACAGGTCAGGACTGTGAATTCGCCCAGCCCTGATCCCATAGCAGCAAGGCGCAATACAGTTCGGCGGCGTCGGCGAAACGGCGTGGATCCCGTCCGGTCAGCGCCTGGATCCGCTCCAGTCGATGCCGCAGCCCATTGCGATGCAGCCCCAGCGCCTCGGCGCAGGCCTGGGGGCTGGCGTCCTCGGCGAACCAGCTGCGCAGCGTCGCCAGCAGCTGGCCGTCGCGATCGGCGCGGCGCAGTCTTGCCAGCGGTTCCAGCAGCCAGGCGCCGCGCGCGCACTCGGCCTGGCCCTGCAGCCAGGTCGGCAGGGCCAGATCGTCCAGCGTCACCCGGATGAGCTCAGGCCGCAGGCGCCGGGTTACTGCCAGCAGGTCCAGCGCCCGCCGGGTCGTCTCGGCCAGCCCCGTCCAGGGTCGCGGCTCGGGGATCCAGGCGCTGCGCTGCAACGACCAGCCCTGCCCCGGCAGTTCCTCCAGCAGCGCCTCGGGCGCTTGCGCGCCGGGTCGATACCAGAGCCATTGCCGCTCTTCATGGGGCAGGCACCAGCTATGGACGCTGCGCTGCTGCGCCCAGTCGCCAAAACCCGGCGCCGGCACGGCGAATTCCAGCAGCAGCACGTCCCGCGGCAGGGCTGGCTTCAGCCCGAGCAGCGTGGCATGGCGCCCCAGTTCGGGTGCGGCCCCGGGCGCGAGCAGCTGCCGCAGCAGCGGCGTGGTCATGCGCGCGGTCGCGGGCGGCTGCCCTGCCGCCTGTTCGATGAGCATTTCCGCGGTCAGGCGCAGGAGTTCGGCGGGCAGGCGCAACTGCTCGGCGTCCTCCCCGGACACGCCGAGCACGCCGACCAGTTCGCCCTGGTGATACAGCGGCAGATTGATACCGGCCTGGGCCCCCGCCAATCCCGCGGCAGCGCTGGCATCCAATGCCACCGCGCGGCCTTCGGCGATGACCTGCCGCGCCCCCGCATGGTGGCTGAACAGCCGCGCCGGATCGCCCGAGCCGATGATCAACCCGGACGCATCCATGACATTGACGTTGCCGGGCAGGATGCGCATGGCGCGTTCGACGATTTCCTGCGCCAGGGTCTGGCTCAGCTCCATGGCTACCTCGGAGGTTGAAGGACGCCGGCATGGCGCGCCGTCACCTTAGAGGCGCCTCCACCGCTGGGCAAGCCGGTGGAGCCACGGGAGGGGCTACTCCGAGGTGCTCAGCACGCCACGGCGCACCTGGTCGCGCTCGATGGATTCGAACAGGGCCTTGAAGTTGCCCTCGCCAAAGCCGGTATCGCCCTTGCGCTGGATGAATTCGAAGAACACCGGCCCCAGCAGGGTCTGGGAGAAGATCTGCAGCAGCAGGCGACGCTCCCCACCTTCGGAGGTACCGTCGAGCAGGATGCCGCGGGCTTTCAGCTCTTCCACCGGTTCGCCATGGTTGGGCACCCGGCCTTCGAGCATCTCGTAGTAGGTTTCCGGCGGCGCGGTCATGAAGCGGGTACCAAAGGCCTTGAGCCGATCCCAGGTGGCCACCAGGTCATCGGTGAGAAAGGCCACGTGCTGGATGCCCTCGCCGTTGAACTGCATGAGGAATTCCTCGATCTGCCCGGGCCCCTTGGAGGATTCCTCGTTGAGCGGGATACGCACCAGGCCGTCCGGCGCGGTCATGGCCTTGGAGGTCAGGCCGGTGTACTCGCCCTTGATGTCGAAGTAGCGCAACTCGCGGAAGTTGAACAGCCGCTCGTAGAAGTCGGCCCAGTAGGCCATGCGCCCGCGATAGACGTTGTGGGTCAGGTGGTCGATGACCTTGAGGCCGGCCCCCACCGGCTTGCGCTCGACTCCCTCCAGGAACACGAAGTCGATGTCGTAGATGGAGCTGCCCTCCTCGTAGCGATCGATGAGGTACAGCGGCGCGCCGCCGATACCCTTGATCGCTGGCAGGCGCAATTCCATCGGCCCGGTGGGCATGTCCACCGCCTGGGCGCCCAGCTCCAGCGCCTTGGCATAGGCGTGGTGGGAGTCGCGGCAGCGAAAGGCCATGCCGCAGACCGAGGGGCCGTGTTCGGCGGCGAAATAGGCGGCGTGGCCGGTCTTTTCGCGATTGACGATGGCGTTGATGTCGCCCTGGCGAAACAGCACCACGTCCTTGGAACGGTGGTTGGCGACGTGAGTGAAGCCGAGGCTTTCCAGCACGGGTTCGATGACATTGGGCGTGGGCGAGGCGAATTCGATGAACTCGAAACCCATGAGGCCCATGGGATTTTCAAACAGATCGGCCATGATTGGCTCCTTGACGCGTGACGTGACGGACGTTGCCGATAACGCGGGCTAGCAACCCGTCAAGGGCGGCGCGCAGGAAATGCCACGCACGCTGCGCGCCAGGAAATCACCCAGGATGAGCTGACAGCCGAGCAGCTTCATGAGGCCACCCGCACCGGGGCATCGGACTGCGCCTCCGGGTGTGCCTGCTGCAAGGCCGGATGCGCGCCGGCCAGGGCCTCCACCCGCTGGACGCGTGGATAGGACGCCAGGTCCACCTGGAAACGCCGCGCCGCATAGAGTTGGGGCAGCAGATAGACATCCGCCAGCCCCACCTCACCGAAACAGAAGCCACTGGAGCCAATCTGCGCCTCCACTGCCGCCAGGCCCTCGCCGATCCAGTGCGAGATCCAGTCGAGCACGGCCGGCTCTTCCAGGCCCAAGCCGCGCAGGCGGTTGAGCACCGAGACGTTGTGCAGCGGATGGACATCGCAGGCGATCAGGGCGGCAACACCCCGATGGCGGGCGCGCAGCAGCGGATCGGTCGGCAGCAAGGGCACGGCCGGATAGCGCTCTTCCAGGTATTCGAGGATGGCGGGCGACTGGATCAGCACCTCGCCGCTGTCGAGGCGCAGGCTGGGCAGCCGCCCCTGGGCATTGAGCGCCCGGTAGGCCGGCTGGTGCTGCTCGCCGGACAGCAGATTGACCGGGACGGCTCGGTAGTCCAACCCCTTCAGCGCCAGGGCCAGGCGGACCCGATAGGACGAGGTGGAACGGTAATAGGTAAAGAGGTCCATCGAAACTGCCCCGCGCTTGCCTGTCGGCTTCTTATTATGCGTAAGCTGATTACGTTACGTGGAATCTGCGCCGGCCCGGATGGCTTGTCAATGCCGCCCGGGCCGGCCTATACCCGCTCGCCTAGTCGGCCGCCACTACCCGACCGCGACATTCGCCGAAGCCGATCGTGGGCAGTCCGGGCCGCTGGCAGCGGGCCCGGAGGATGACCTCATCACCGTCTTCCAGAAAGGTACGGGTCTCGCCGCCTGGCAGCTGCAGCGGCTGCTTGCCGCCCTGGGTGAGCTCCAGCAGGCTGCCGCAGCTGTCGGCGTCCGGCCCGGACAGGGTGCCCGAACCAAAGAAGTCGCCGGGCTGCAGGGCGCAGCCATTGACGGTGTGATGGGCCACCATCTGCGCCACCGTCCAGTACATGTTCAGGGTGTTGCTCAGGGCGATCCGCTGGGCGGGGTGCCCCTGCTCCGCCATGCGCGGCGTGCGCAGCAGCACTTCCAGCTCGATGTCCAGGGCCCCCTGGGCCTGGTCATGCTCGTCGTACAGATAGGGCAAGGGCTGGGGATCCCCGGCGGGTCGTGCCGGCTGCACCTGGCGATAAGGGGCCAGGGCTTCCGCGGTGACGACCCACGGCGACAGGGTGCTGGCGAAACTCTTCGACAGGAAGGGCCCCAGGGGCTGGTATTCCCAGGCCTGGATATCCCGCGCCGACCAGTCGTTGAGCAGGCAGAAGCCGGCGATATGCTCGGCGGCGTCACCGATGGCGATGGACTCGCCCTGGGCGTTGCCCGGACCGATCCAGATGCCCAGCTCCAGTTCGTAGTCCAGCCGCCGACAGGGGCCGAAGACCGGGGCGTCCTGTCCGGGCGGCAGCGTCTGGCCCTTGGGTCGCCGGAACGCCTCGCCGGATACCCCAAGGGTCGAGGCGCGGCCGTGGTAGGCGATGGGCACGTGCTTGTAGTTGGGCAGCAGCGGATTGTCCGGACGGAACAGCCGGCCGATCTGGGTGGCGTGGTGGATGCCGACATAGAAGTCGGTGTAGTCGCCGACCCGCGCGGGCAGGTGCATCCGGCAGGCGCTCTGGGGTACCAGCAGGTGTTCGCCCAGCTCTTCGAGGTGCTCGCATTGCGGATGGTCGGCGCGCAGCAGCGCCTGCACGGCCTGGCGCAAGGCGACCCGCGCCGGCCGGCCGGCGGCGAAGAAGGCATTGAGCGTCTCCCGGGCGGCCAGTTCGGCGGCCCGCTGGGCCTCGCCACGGAACAGCCCGGCTTCGAGGGCGAAGCCCAGGTCGAGGATGAAGTCACCCACCGCCACGCCGCCGCGGGGCGTCTCTTCGCCGCGACTGAACACACCCAGCGGCAGGTTGTGCAGGGAAAAATCCGCATGGCCGTTGGCCGAGGCCACCCAGCTGGGCGATTCGTGGGTCATGCCGATTCTCCCGCGCCGGGCGCGACAAAGGTCTTGGTGAGGCATGCCCAGCAGGCGTCGTAGTCGGGCTGCAGCAGCGGCGAGGCCAGGGCGTGACGGGTCGGCCGCAGGACACGGCCGGTTTCGAACATGAAGGCCATGGTGTTCTCGATCCTGTGCGGTCGGAGGTCGGCGGCGATGGCGTTCCGGGTGGACACCTCGTCCGGGCCATGGGCGCTCATGCAGCTGTGCAGGGAGGCGCCGCCCGGCGCGAAGCCATCGGCCTTGGCGTCGTAGGCGCCCTGGATCAGGCCCATGAATTCGTTCATCAGGTTGCGATGGAACCAGGGCGGCCTGAAGGTGTTTTCCGCGACCATCCAGCGTGGCGGAAAGATCACGAAGTCGATATTGGCCACCCCTTCGCTGGCGCCCGGCGCCGTCAGCACGGTGAAGATCGACGGATCGGGATGATCGAAACTCACCGTACCCAGGGTATTGAAGTGGCGCAGGTCGTATTTGTAGGGCACGTTGTTGCCATGCCAGGCGACCACGTCCAGCGGCGAGTGATCCAGCTCGGTCTCCCAGAGTTCGCCGAGGAATTTCTGCACCAGCCGGGTGGGTCCCTCCAGATCCTCGAAGCGGGCCACGGGTGCCTGGAAATCCCGCGGATTGGCCAGACCGTTGCTGCCGATCGGGCCCAGCTCGGGCAGCCGCAGGGATCGCCCGTGGTTTTCGCAGACATAACCCCGTATCGGTTCGCCCGCCGCTACCTCGACGCGGAATTTCAGGCCGCGTGGAATCACCGCGATCTCCAGCGGTTCGAGGCGCAGCAGGCCCAACTCGGTCACCAGCTCCAGGCGTCCCTGCTCCGGCACGATCAGCAATTCCCCGTCGGCGTCGTAGAAGACGCCGGTCATGCTGGCATTGGCGGCATAGCGATAGAGGCTGACGCCTTCGGCCTGATCGGCTGCGGCGGTGGCGACGATCCGCTCCAGGCCGGCGAGAAAATCGGTGGCGACTGCCGGGATCGGCAAGGGATTCCAGCGCAGGCGATTGGGCGTGGGGTCGCCCAGTTCCGCGCCGGTCAGCTGGACGGTGCAGCGCTGAAAGCGGCCATGGGCGGCCGACGGCCGGAGCCGATACAGCCAGGAGCGTCGGGCCTCGTGGCGCGGCACGGTAAAGGCCGTGCCGGAGAGTTGCTCGGCATAGAGGCCGAAGGGCGCGCGTTGCGGCGAGTTCTGCCCGATGGGCAGGGCACCCGGCAGCGCCTCGGAGCTGAAGTGATTGCCAAAGCCGGACTGGTAGCTCACTGGCGGTGCTACTTGTTCTTGTTGGTCCAACGGGGCCACCCATTATGCGTAACAGGTTTACGCAAAAAGTAAATTGAACCTGGCGGAGCGTCAAGCTATAACGCTGCCTTTCCACGGCGAGCGAATCGATGACAGACATTCCCGAAGCAGCACCCCCACGGCGGCAGAAGGTGCAGGCGGCCGAGGTCGGCACCGATATCCTCAAAGCCCTCGCCGAGCTGGCACCCTCCACGTCCCTGTCGCGCCTGGCCAGCCACCTGGACATGCCCGCCAGCAAAGTGCATCGCTACCTGCAGGCGCTGATCGCCAGCGGTTTCGCCGAGCAGGATCCACGAACCAATCACTACGGACTCGGCCAGGCCGCCCTCTTCGTCGGTCTGGCCGCCCTGGGTCGACTGGATGTAGTGAAGCTGGCGGCGCCGGTGCTGGCCGACCTGCGCGACGAGGTCGGCGAGACCTGCTTTCTGGCGGTCTGGGGCAACAAGGGCCCGACGGTGGTGCTGGTGGAACAGGCGGTGCGCGCCGTCACCCTGGTGACCCAGGTCGGTTCGGTGCTGCCGCTGCTGGGCTCGTCCACGGGCTTGGTGTTCAACACCTTCCTGCCGGATGCCGAGACCGCGGCGTTGCGTGCGGAAGAGTTGCGCCAACCGGCTGCGCCCAGCGCCGCGACCCTGGCGGAGGCCGCGCGCCAGCTAAGGGAAACCCATATCCAGCCGGTGCACGGCCTGCTGATGGCGGGGGTCAATGCCCTCTCCGCGCCACTGCTAGGAGCCGGCGGCCGGCTGGCCGGCGTCCTGACCGTGGTCGGTGCCGCGCCAGGCTTCCAGGCCGAGGTCGAAAGCGCCGCCGCGCTGCATCTGCGGGCAGCCGCCCAGGCCATCAGCGGGCGGCTGGGTGGAAAGCTCTGACGATTGGCGTCGCAGTGCAGCTTTCAGGAGCGCCGATGGTCGCGGCGGCGCTCCGCTTGATCCTTTCTACCCTCCATTCGGCTAAAGGATCCCCCAGACTGGCCGTTTGCCATTAAGCTTACTGTTAGCGCGTTTATCATTGGCGCACTGCTTTATGGTGATCCCTTCATGACTGCTCTTTCCTATCGTGATCGCAACCAGGCTCTCAACGACTCCCTGGGCAAATTCTGGCAGGTCGCCAAACCCGTGGTTCAGGCGGCCATGGCCATTCATGTCGCGTTGCTGGTCGTTTTCATCCTGCTCGACCAGATCCTGATGGCCTGGGCCAACGTGCTCAGCATCGCCGCCTACGTGGGCTGCCTGACCGCCCTGCGCCAGCGGCGCTATCGCATCGCCAGCCTGACCATGAGTTGCGAGATCGTCGCCCACGCCTGGATCGCCACCTGGCAACTCGGCTGGGACAGCAACTTCCACTACTACGTGCTGTGCATCCTGCCGATCGTCATCTACAACTACCGCACCGCGCCGATCCGCCATCTGCTGCTGGTCTCCGGCATCCTGGTGACCCTGGCGGGCGGCTATCTGCTGCACCCACCCGCGACCCTCGCGCCCCTGGCGATGAAGCTGTTCGGCACCATCAACATCATCAGCGCCCTGGGGCTGCTGCTTTACGGCACCGGCGCCTCCTTCCACCACAGCACCAAGATGCAGCTGGACCTGTTGCACTCCGCCAGCCACGACAGCCTCACCAACCTCTACAACCGGCGGCGGATTCTCGACCAGGCGGAAAAGCACAGTGGCGTGAGTGGCAGCCTCATCCTCTTCGACGTCGATCACTTCAAGCACATCAACGACCGCTTCGGCCACGACTGCGGCGATCTGGTGCTGCAGGGGATCGCCGACGTCATCCGCCGCGAGGTGCGCCATTCCGATCTGGCGGCGCGCTGGGGTGGCGAGGAATTCCTGGTGCTGCTGCCCCAGGCGCGAACCGAGGTGGCCTGGGGCGTGGCGGAACGCATCCGCCAGCGCCTGACCGAAGTCACCGAATCACTCGAACGCGGTCCCGCGCGGGTCACGGCCACCCTGGCGGTCTGCGAGATTCGCGACTGCGAAGCCTTCGCCAGCGCCCTGGAGCGCGCCGACCAGGCGCTCTACCGGGGCAAACAGGAAGGCCGCGACCGGGTGATGCTGGCGGCCTGAGCCACCGTTTGCCCTAGACCACGAAGCGCTGCAGGGCGCCGTGCAGATCGGCGGCCAGGGCGGACAGCTGCTGGCTGCTGGCACTGGTCTGCTGGGCGCCGGCGGCGGTCTGGTTCGCCGCGTCGCGGATCAGCGTCAGATTGCGATCGACCGCCGCCGTGGTAGCCGTCTGCTCTTCGGTGGCCGCGGCGATGGCGTCATTGCGCTGGCCGATGGCGGTGATGGCCTGAGTGATGCCTTCCAGCACCTGCCAGGTGGCCTGGGCCTGGTCGCGGGTATGGCTAGCCTGTAGGCGACTCTGATCCAGGGCGATCACCGTCTTCTCGCTGACCTGCTGCATGCCGCCGATCAGGCCTTCGATCTCGCGGGTGGAGTCGCCCGTACGGCTGGCCAGCCCACGCACCTCGTCGGCCACCACGGCAAAGCCACGCCCGGCTTCCCCGGCACGGGCCGCCTCGATGGCGGCGTTGAGCGCCAGCAGGTTGGTCTGCTCGGCGACGTTGCGGATCACGTCGAGCATCTTGCTGATGCCCTTGGACTGCGCGGCCAGCTGGTCCGCCTGGTTGGCCGCATCGTCCACATTGCCCACCAGCTGGGTGATGGCGGCCAGCGTCTGCTTGACCTGCGCCTGTCCCTGCTTGGCCTGATCGACGCAGCGCTGCGATTCGGCGGAGGTGGAGGTCGCGTGCTCGCACACCGCCTGGACCGCCTGATTGAGCTGGGTGACGGCATTGGCCGCATGCTGGATATCGGTCGTCTGCTGCTCCAGGTTGCGGCAGCTGTCATCCATCACGGCGCTCACCTGGGTCGAGGCCGAGGCCAACTGCTCGGAGGCATTGCCGGTGTGGGCCAGCACCTCGCGCAGATTGCCCTGCATGCGCTCCAGCGCCAGCAGCAGCATGGCCGCCTCGTCGCGTCCCTCGGGCTGGATGTTCTGCCGCAGGTCACCCGCGGCGATGCCGCCGGAGATGTCCAGGGCCTGGCGCAGCGGCTGCACCACGCTGCGGGTCAGGCGCCAGGCCAGCAGCAGCAGGAGCAGAATGGCACCACCTATGACCGACCAGACGATGGCGCGGGCCTGGACGAACTGGGCGTTGGCCACCTCCTTGGCCTGGGCGGCGCCCTGCTTGTTCAATTCGCGCAGGAGTTGCACCTGCATGTCCATCAGATCGCCCTTGAGGCCGACCACGGTATCCAGCTGTACCCGCGCGGCCGGGATCTGCTGCTGCTCGATCAGCCGCACCTCCTCGCGCAGCCCTTCCACGAAGGGCTGGTAGGCGTCGTGCAGCGCCTTGATCGAGTCACCCTCGGTCGCGTCGGTGACGACCGGCGCATAATCCCGGAACAGCTGGTCGGTCTCGTTGACCAGTTGCTCCAGGGTGACGCGGCTCATGGCCACGGCGCCCGGATCCTCGGCATTGAGCAACACCACCGAGGCCTGGTTGCGCAACTTGCCGAGGTTGATCGCCAGGGAATCGGCAATGGCGATGCTGGGCAGCCAGTCCTGCTCCATGCTCAGGGCCTGTCGGCGCAGCTGCTGCATTTCCCACAGCGAAAAGCTGCCCAGCCCGGCGAGCAGCACGGCCGCAAAGGTAAAGGAACACAGCATCCGCGGGCCGGTCTTGAGCGTTCGCAACCAGGAGCGGCGGGACAGACGGCGAAAGGAGGCAAGGATACGAAGCATGGGGGCGTCACTGCATGAAGACGGTCAAGCACAGGAGCCTAGGCAAGCAAGATGTCGGACTGATTACAAAATGCCTTCATCCAGATAAATCTGACGATTGCGGCAAAAGATAACTGGGGCTAAGGTCCGCCCCTCTGTCCGCCAACCTGCCCGCCGCTGTCATGACTACCCCTACCGCCAAGGCTTCGTCCTTCCAGATCCTGCTGCTCGGCATCGCCCAGATCCTCGTCTGGGGCGGCTCCTTTTTCATTCTCGCGGTGCTCGCCGATCCGGTGGTCCGGGAAACCGGCTGGTCCCGGCAGTGGGTCTATGGCGGACTTTCCCTCGGGGTGCTGGTGTCCGGCCTGCTGGCACCGGCGTGCGGCCGCCTGATCGCCCGCCAGGGGGGCCGCACCTTGCTGTCGCTGAGCGGCCTGGGGGTGGCGGCCGGGCTGGTGCTGATGGCCAGCGCCCAGCAGTTGCCGGTGTTTCTGCTCGCCTGGGTGGTGATGGGCATCGGCATGGCCGCCGGTCTGTACGATGCGCTGTTCGCCACCCTGGGCACCTGCTACGGCACCCAGGCCCGTTCGGCCATCAGCGGCATCACCCTCGTATCGGGCTTCTGCACCGCCATCACCTGGCCCGTTGCCGCCTTCCTGGTCAGTCACCTCGGCTGGCGCGGTGCCTGCCTGGCCTATGCGGCCGTCCTGTTGCTGACGATCTGGCCGCTCTATCGCCGCGCCCTGCCCGCGCCGGTCCTCGTCACCCAGGCACCCCGGACCGGCCAGGCGGCATCGGCCGTGCCGGTCAACCGGGCGCTCTACACCGTGCTCACGGCACTCTTCACCCTGGGCGCGATGCTGATGACGGCCATTTCCGTCCAGCTGATCACCCTCCTGCAGGGGCTCGGCTACAGCCTGGCGAGTGCGGTGGCGCTGAGCACCTGCCTGGGGCCGAGCCAGGTGGCCTCGCGGATCATCGACCTGCTCAACCGCAATGGTCACCCGCTGTGGACGGCCCTGGCCTCGGTGGTCTGCACGGCCGCCGGCCTGCTGCTGGTGACCCTGGGGCCTGGCCTGGTCTGGGTGACGGTCGTGGGTCTGGTGATCTTCGGTGCGGGCAATGGCCTGCGGGCGATCATTCGGGGCGCCCTGCCGCTGGCGCTCTGGAATCCGGCGGAATACGCCACCGTCCTGGGCCGCATGGCGCGCCCGGCGCTACTCGGCCAGGCGGCCACGCCCCTGCTCTGCGGCTATGTGCTGGAACATCACGGCCCCCAGGCGGTGCTGGCCCTGCTCTGCCTGCTGGCGCTGATCAACGTGGCCCTGGTCGCCTGGCTGTTCAGAGCGCTATTCAGCCGTGCCCCGGCCTAGTCGCAGGCGATTTCCAGAGGGACCAGGCGCAGCTTGATACCGGTGCGGCGCAGGGTAAGGATATCGCCCTCGCGCTGTCCGACCTCGTCGCCCAGGGTACTGCGGAGCGTCTCGCCGAGCAGCCGCGCATAGGTCCGCGGGTCCTCGCCTTGACAGCTCTCGGCGATATGCAGCTCGCCCTGGAGCAACTTGCCGGCCGTGCGCCCGCTGGTGAGATCCACAAGCAGGTAATCCTGGTCGGGCTGATAGTTGAAGGTCATACGAATTCCCCGGCGACTGTAGCCATGGGAACCGATCAGGGCGGGTTGGTTCAGGACGTCGGGTTGCCTTCCTCGTCCAGGCGGTTGCGCAACATGACCAGGGTCTCGCGCAGATCGTCCAGCCCGGCATCGCCCAGTGCGCAGACCTGCCGCACCCGGCTGTTGACGCCGTTGGCCTGGTCACGCAGCGAGCGACCCGCTGGCGTCAGTTCGATCGACAGGTTGCGCTCGTCCTCGGCACTGCGCCGGCGCGTGACCAGCCCGGCCGCTTCCAGGCGCTTGACCACGGGGGTCAGCGCTCCGGAATCCTGCCGCAGCCGATTGGACAGCTCCTTGAGCGTGAGGCCGTCATGCTCCCAGAGCACCAGCATGATCAGGTACTGCGGGAAGGTCAGGCCCATGCTCTCCAGCAGGGGTTTGTAGAGTTGCGTCATCGCCAGCGAAGCCGAATACAGGGAAAAGCACAGTTGCTGGTCAAGGAGCAGTGGATCTTTGGCTGTCATGGGATCTGCCATTACAAAACGTGAAAAGAGTGGAAGGTGCAAGCGCCCCAACGCGAGCCGAAAGGCCGCCTGGCGTGAGTTCGGTTGCCGGAAACATCCGGTAACTGGCACTGGATTCCGATACCACAGGATGCCACAGTGAGCGGCTGGACATAAATAATAAGGGTAATACCTGCATGGCCGTTTCCTCTGCCACGCCAGCCATTCCTGGCGAAACCCCCACCGCCGCCTTGCCCGGCGCCTCGCCGATGGTGGCGGGCATTCTGGCCTCCTGTGCTCTGGCACACCTGATCAACGACCTGATCCAGTCCGTCCTGCCCTCGATCTATCCCATGCTCAAGGATAGTTATGGTCTGACGTTTACCCAGATCGGTCTGATCACCCTGGCCTTCCAGATCACCGCCTCGCTGCTGCAACCCTGGATCGGCTTCCATACCGACCGCCATCCTAAACCCTATCTGCTGCCCGCCGGCATGGTCTGTACCCTGATTGGTGTACTGCTGCTCGCCTTTGTCGGCAGCTTTCCCGCGATCCTGGCCGCCTCGGCGCTGATCGGCGTCGGCTCCTCGACCTTCCACCCGGAAACCTCGCGGGTAGCGCGCCTGGCGTCGGGCGGTCGCTTCGGCCTGGCGCAATCCACCTTCCAGGTCGGCGGCAACGCCGGCACCGCCATCGGCCCCCTGCTGGCTGCCGCAATCGTCATTCCCTATGGGCAGACGCATGTCGCCTGGTTCGCGCTCTTCGCGCTGTTCGCCATCGGCGTGCAGTACGGGCTGTCGCGCTGGTATCGCAATCACCTGCGCAGCGCCAAGGGGCGCAAGGCCGCCGCGGTCAGCCATGGCCTGTCGCGCGGTCGGGTGACCTTCGCGCTGATCGTGCTGGCGCTGCTGGTGTTCTCCAAGTACATCTACATGGCCAGCATCACCAGCTATTTCACCTTCTATCTCATCGAGCGCTTCGGCCTCTCGGTCGCCAGCTCCCAACTGCACCTCTTCCTCTTCCTGGGTGCGGTCGCGGCCGGTACCTTCTTCGGCGGCCCCATCGGCGATCGCATCGGCCGCAAGGCGGTCATCTGGTTCTCGATTCTGGGCGCGGCGCCCTTCACCCTCGCCCTGCCCTACGTCGATCTGTTCTGGACCAGCGTGCTCAGCGTCATCATCGGCTTCATCCTGGCTTCGGCCTTTTCGGCGATCGTGGTGTACGCCCAGGAACTGGTCCCGGGCAACGTGGGCATGATCGCCGGCATCTTCTTCGGCCTGATGTTCGGCGTCAGTGCCATCGCCGCCGCGGGCCTGGGCAACCTCGCGGACCACCACGGCATCGAATACGTCTACCAGCTGTGCTCCTACATGCCGCTGCTCGGGATCCTCACCCTCCTGCTGCCCTCCACCCGCCGCAAGGCGGCCTGAGGTGCAGGCCACGGGAGCGCAAGGCTCCCGTGGCGAAGCGCTGCGCCACCCGCTACGCTGGCCGCCCCTGAGCCTTTCGCCGAGTCGCGATGAAGAGTCCCCTGCACTACCTGGTCCGTTATCCTTCCGCCAACCTGCTGTTCATCCAGCTCCTCGGCCTGCTGCTCTACCCGCTGGTGGAACAGGAAGAGCATGGCCGCGCCATCATCGGCGCCTTCGGCATCATCGTCCTGGCCACCGCCCTGCGCATGGTGCGACGCAGTCCGACCATCCAGTGGCTGGGGTTCATCCTCGCCGGCTGCATCCTGGTGCTCACGGTGCTGGTGGAATGGCACGGCAATCCCCACCTGGTGGTATCCCTGGCCATTCTTGACTCGGTCTTCTACTTCTATGCGGCAGGCAGTCTCATCGCCTACATGATGGAAGACCAGCGCGCGACCACCGATGAACTCTTTGCCGTGGGTGCGACCTTCACCCTGCTGGCCTGGGCCTTCGCCCACGCCTACTCGGCCTGTCAGATCCTGCAGCCCAACAGCTTCACCGCCGCCAACGACCCCCTGGCTGCGCGGACCTGGACCGAGCTGCTCTATGTCAGCTTCGCCATCCTCTCCGGCGTCGGCCTGAGCGATATCTATCCGATCAAGCCGATGGCGCGCTCGCTGGTGATGCTCGGCCAATTCTCCGGCGTCATGTACATCGCCCTGGTGGTGACGCGACTGGTCACCCTGACGGTGCGCAGCCGCTAGCCGAATCGCGCGAGGCTGAAGCTGTCGAGATCGATGTCGCTGCGCCCGGTGGTCACCCGCTGGGCGAGCGCCTCGCCCAGCGCCGCCGAATGCTTGAAACCATGCCCCGAGCAGGCGCTGACCACGGTCACGCCCGGCAGCGCCGGATGTTCGTCGACGATGAATCCGAAGTCGGGTGTCACGGTGTAGGCGCAGACCGCGCTGCGCACCGCCCGGTCTGCAAGACCGCCAACCCACCTTCCCACTTGATCACTGAACAGCTTGCTCGATTCTTCCGGGTGAATCGACCGATCAATGCCTGTTGGGGTGGTATTATTCCGGTACTGCTCCGTGGCAACCTTGACGGCGTTTTCGCCTGGCAAGGGAGGAAAGCCGTAGAAGAGATCGCTGTCGCCACTGCCATGGGCGAGGATGAAGCTGGGTGAATCCGCCGGAAACAGTCCCGGCCTGGCGATTTCGAACCAGTGCAGCGTCTGCCGACAGACGCGCAGCAGCCGGTCGAAAGGTGCGCCCAGCAATTCAGCACTCCACATGCCGGCGGCGACGATGACCCGCTTCGCCCGCCAGCGGCCTTGCGCCGAATGCAGCAATACGCCCTGCTCGTCCGCTTCCAGGCGCTCAATGACGGTATCGGTATGGACCTGGGCGCCCCGCTCGCGCGCCCCGTCCAGTTGCGCCTGGATACAGGCTTCCGGATAGAGATAACCGCCGCCTGGTTCGAAATAGCCCAGGGCATCGTCTGCCACGCGAAATTGCGGAAAGCGCTGGCGAATGGCGGCGCCGTCCCAGGCTTCATGAGGGATCCCGTACTGGCGTGCCAGCTCCAGGGTGGCCCGGGTGAAGTCCGGGCGGCCATGATGGGAGGTCGCCGTCGCGGTGGCGGTCATGATCAGCACCCCGCATTGCTCGAACAGCCGGACGCCTCGCTCCGCCTCCAGCTCGCGCCAGAGGTGCTGCGAACGTATCGCCAGCGGTACGTAGGCCGCGCCCTCGCCTACGGCCTGGCGGGTGATGCGGGTGGCGCCGTGGCTGGAGCCCAGGTCGTGGGGCGGCGCATAGCGATCGATGCCCGCGACCCGGACCCCACGCTTCGCCAGCTGGTAGAGCGTGGCCGCCCCCATGGCGCCCAGGCCCAGGACAATGACGTCATGAGTCGCGCTGGTCATCTTATCCCCTGCTCTTTTTCGCTTATCGAGCGGCGAACGCTAGCAGGGCGAGCTGTCCAGGGCCAAGGGCGGAGTCAGCAATGGGCGGTCATCGTCTCCATAAGGTGTTTGCGCGAGAAGAGTCGAACGGTAGAAGCTCACCCTATTTAGGGGTGGTATTGAGCAACGATCGATGCAGGCTGTGTAGCGACGAGGACGGTTCCGGCCAATCGTGCTATGCGTGGTGCCGCCTCAACCACCAGGTGAAGAGTCCGGTTGCCGGACTCTTCACCTGGTCACCCCCCTACCTCAGGTCATGCCCAACCAATTCGGCAAGGCCAGGGACAGATAAGGCACATAGGTCACCAGGATGAGGAAGGCCAGCATCACCAGGAGCCAGGGGGAAACGGCTCTGATGGTCGTGGTGAGCGGCATGCCGGTCACCGCTGAGGTGACGAACAGATTGAGGCCTGTCGGTGGCGTGATCAGTCCGATCTCCATGTTGACCACCATGATGATCCCCAGATGGATCGGATCGATCCCGAGCTGCACGGCGATCGGGAACAGGATGGGGGCCAGGATCAGGATGATCGCCGACGGCTCCATGAAGGTGCCCGCGATCAGCAGCACGATGTTCACCACGATCAGGAATTCCATCGGCGAGAAGCCCTGGTCCACCACCCAGCGGGTGATCGACTGGGGAATCTGCTCGGTGGTCAGGACATGGGCGAAGAGCATGGCGTTGGCGATGATGAACATCAGCACCACGGACAGCTTGGCCGCGTCGATCAGCACCCGATGGCACTGCCGCAGCTGCATGTCCTTGTGCACGAAGACCGCGACGATGGCCGCATAGATCGCCGAGACCGCCGCCGCTTCCGTGGGCGTGAACATGCCGGAATAGATGCCGCCAAGGATGATCACGATCAGCATCAAGCCCCAGATGGCGCGCCGTCCGGTCCGCAGCACCTCCTTGAAGGAAGCTCGCGGTAGCGCCGGAATGTTCTTGATGCGGGCGATGATGTAGATGGTCACCATCAGCACCAGGCCCAGCAGCAACCCCGGCACCACCCCCGCCATGAACAGCTTGCCCACCGAGGATTCGGTGGCCGTCGCATAGACCACCATGACGATGGAGGGCGGGATGAGGATCCCCAGGGTGCCGGCATTGCAGACGATGCCGGCGGCGAATTCGCGCTTGTAGCCCGAACGGACCATGCCGGCGATGACGATGGAGCCCACCGCGGCCACGGTGGCTGGCGACGATCCGCAGAGGGCGGCGAACAGCATGCAGGCCAGGATCGCGGCGATGGCCAAGCCGCCCCGGATATGGCCGACGCAGGCGTTGGCGAACTCGATCAGCCGATGAGCCACACCGCCCGTGGTCATGAAGGCTCCGGCCAGGAGAAAGAACGGGATCGCCATCAGGGTGTAGTGCTCGCTGGTCTCGAACAGCTTGATGGCCAGCGAGCGCACCGAGTCGTTGCTGAACAGCAGGATGGTGAGGGCACCGGAAAGCCCCAGGGAGACGGCCACCGGAATGCCGATGAACATGAGGGCGAACAGCGCCAGGAACAGGAAGGTAATGGTCATGGCTGGCGCTCCGTGCCGTGCTGGCCGTCGACGAGTCGGAGGGCATCCTCGGCTTCGCTATGGCCTCCGAAGCCGCTCTGCTCGTTGCGCAGAATGCGCAGGAACACCTCGACGAAGCGGATGAGCATCAGGGCGAAGCCGATCGGCACGATCATGACGATATGCCACTGACGCAGACCGAAGCGGTCGAGATCCTCGGCGCCGATGTTGGCGTTCATCAGCGCCGCTACCCATTGTTGGCTGGAATAGGTCATCAGTCCGCAATAGAAGATACAGATGCCGACCGCCAGCAAGGCCACCGCCTTGCGCAAGGCGGGCGGAAAGGTCTTGACCAGCAGATCGACCCCCAGGTGAGCGCCGATGCGCACGCCCCAGGCCAGACCGATAAAGATCAGCCAGCCGAACACCGCCTTGGTCAGGGCGATGCTCCAGGTCATTTCCTGGGAGACGAAGAGCAGGCCGTCCCCCATGGCCAACAGGGGTTCTTCCAGAAAGGCGCTGCGATCGGCCAGATAATAGAAAACGGCGTATACGTTGTTGACCACCACGTAGACGAAGGTGATCAGGGTCATGACCGCCAGCAGGAAGGCGACGAGCGCTTCCTCCAGCCGGCACCAGAGACGGGTCACGGCAGACATACGAACCTCCAACAGGCACTGACAGGGGGCGAAAGAAGGACGCGCTCGCGGGTCTTCAGCTGGCCTTGTTGGCGTTGACGGCTGCCTCGATCACCTCGCTGCCGATCTCTCCTTCGAACTTCTTCCAGACCGGCTGCATGGCCTTGCGCCACTCCTCGCGTTGCGCGGGAGTCAGTTCGATGATCTCGCTGGTGCCGGCTTTGGCGATGGCGCCGCGAGCCTCGTCATTGAGTGCCTTGGCCTGACGGTTCACCTCCAGGGTGACCTCGCCCATCACCTTATTGAGCTCGGTGCGCACGTCCTCGGGCAAGCCCTGCCAGAACGTGGTGTTGGTGATCACCATGTAGTCGATCAGGCCGTGGTTGGACTCGGTGAAATAGGGCTGGACCTCATGGATCTTCTGGCTGAAGTAGTTGGACCAGGTGTTTTCCGTGCCATTGACTACCCCGGTCTGCAGGCCCTGGTACACCTCGGCGAAACTCATCTTGCGCGGCGCGGCGCGCAAGGCCTTGAATTGCTCGTCGAGAACGGCGGAGGCCTGGACCCGGAACTTCAGACCGCGGGCATCCCTGGGTTCACGCAGCGGCTTGTTGGCCGAGAGGACCTTGAGGCCGTTGTGCCAATAGGCCAGACCGGTGATGCCCTTGCCCTCCATGCTGGTCAGCAGCGCCTTGCCCTGGGGCCCGGCCTGAAAGCGGTCGACCGCCGCCATGTCATCGAACAGGAAGGGCAGATCGAAGACCTGCACCGCCTTGGCGTAATGCTCGAATTTGGCCAGCGAGGGGGCGAGCATCTGGACGTCGCCCAGCAGCAGGGCCTCCATCTCCTTGCCGTCACCGAACAGCGAGGAGTTGGGGTAGACCTCCACCTTCACCCGGCCGGGCAGGCGCTCTTCCGCCAGCTTCTTGAACAGCACGGCGCCCTGCCCCTTGGGCGTGTGCTCGGCGACCACATGGGCGAACTTGATGGTGATGGGCGCTTCATCCGCCGCGTACAGCGAACCGGCGAAGGAAAACACGGCGGCACAGAACAGCGTCTTGAACGGAAACGTGGGCATGGCGACACCTCATCTTGTTTTTGTAATCAGGTCGGGGTTATTAAACGCGCCCCCTCCGCGGGGCGGAATTCAGCATTGCCCAACAGGGCCTTCAGCTCCGCCTAACACGGGAGCCGCCTTTTCCAGGCGTCCGAGCAGACGGCGCGCGCGCCCTATCACGGGCGCATCGATCATCTTTCCGTCGACGACGAATACCCCCTGCTCATCCTGACTCGCTGCGATCACCCGCTGCGCCCAGTCGATTTCCGTGGCCGTCGGCGCCAGGGCGCCATGCACCACGGCGACCTGGCGGGGATGAATGCACAACAGCCCGGCGAAACCCTGGTCGCGGGCGCTGGCGGTGGCCGCCGCCAGCCCGGTCAGGTCATCGATGGCCGGAAAGACGCTGTCCAGGGGTGCGGGCAGTCCAGCCAGTCGGCCTTCCAGCAGGAGTCGAAAGCGTGCCTGGTCCAGCAGCCGTTCCGCTGCCGCGGTACCGCTTTCCCAGCCGAGATCCAGGCCCAGATCCAGACCGCCGAGCACCAGGCGCTCCACCCCGGCAGCCCCGGCGATCTCCTTGAGTCGATCCAGACCCCGGGCGCTCTCGATGATCGGCCAGACGGGCTTGCCCGTCTCGCCATGGACGCGCTCGACCTGGGCGGCGCTTTCCGACTTGGGCAGGACGATTCCGCGCACCTGCCCGAGGCGTTGGCACAGCGCCAGGTCGTCGCCATGCGCCGGGTGGGCGGCGGCATTGATGCGGATCCAGACCCGGAAGTCAGGCGCGGCGAGCAGTGCCTGTTCGAGGGCGTCACGTGCGGCCGTCTTGGCGGCTTCGGCGACCGCATCCTCCAGGTCCACGATCACCACATCGGCACCACTCGCCAGGGCCTTGCCGATTCGCTCCGGGCGCGTCGCCGGGACGAACAGGGCGGAGCGAGGATCGGCGGGAAGCGTGTCGGCGCCGGGGATCATGGCGCACCTCGCTGGGGCGCCGCGGCCAGGGCTACGGGGTCATACCCCAGCTCCCGCAATACCGCTTCGGTGTGCTCGCCCAGCGCGGGAATCGGATCCATCCGCGGCTCGAAGGCACTGTTGCTCGCCGGTGGCAACAGGGCGGGCAAGGGACCGGCCGGGCTGCCCACCTCACGCCAGCGATCGCGCTCGCGCAGCTGGGGATGCGCCCAGACCGCCGCCATGTCATTCACCTGGGCATTGGCGATCTGCGCCCGCTCCAGACGGGCGATGACCTCTGCGGTCTCGAGCTGGGCGAACGCTTCGACGATCAGGTCGCGCAGCGCGCCGCGATTCGCCGAGCGTTTGAAGTTGGCGGAAAATCGCGGATCCGTGGCCAGCTCCGGTTGCAACAGCACCTGCTCGCAGAAGAGCTGCCACTCCCGCTCGTTCTGCAGGCCCAGCATCACCGTGCCGCCATCGCCCGCGGGAAAGGGCCCGTAGGGGTAGATGGTGGAATGGGCGGCGCCGGCGCGTGCGGGCGGCGGCATGCCGGCATAGGCGTAATACAGCGGATAGCCCATCCACTCCACCAGGCTCTCCAGCATGCTGACCTCGACGCGACTGCCCTCCTCCGTCCGCTCCCGCAACAGCAGCGCCGACAGGATGCCACTGTAGGCATACATGCCGGCCGCGATGTCGGCGATGGAGCAGCCAGCCTTGGCCAGCTGGTCATCGTCAGGTCCCCCCGTCACCGAGAGAAAACCTGCCTCGCTCTGAATCAGCAGGTCGTAGGCTTTCTTGCGTTCATAGCTGCCACCGCCGCCATAGCCGGACACGTCGCAGACGATCAGCCGAGGAAAGCGCGCGTGCAGGACGTCGAAATCCAGCCCCAGCCGACTGGCCGCGCCCGGCGCCAGGTTCTGCAAGAGGACGTCCGCCTTGGCGAGCAGCCCATCCAGCACGGCGAGGGCGGCGTCCTGTTTGAGATCCAGGGCCACGCTCTCCTTGGAGCGATTGGTCCAGACGAAGTGGGAGGCGAGCCCGGCGACACGCTCGTCGTAGCCGCGGGCGAAATCGCCACTGCCCGGCCGCTCGATCTTGATGACGCGGGCGCCCAGGTCGGCCAGTTGCCGGGAGCAGAACGGGGCCGCGATCGCATGTTCGAGACTCACGACCGTGATGCCATCCAGAGGACGAGGTTTTTCGACAGCCATCTTGGTTCACTCCAGGTCAGGTGAAGCAGTAGAGATCCACGCACTCGTGCAGCCGCCAGGCCCGGGCGATCAGGGCCTCGGCATCGGCGGGCGTGCGCTTGCCGGCGAAGGCGACCAGCCGGCGGACTTTGTCTTCCAGTTCAGCCCTCTCGAGGGTATTGCCGGGATCGCCCTTGGGCTCGTCGATCCGTCCCTGCAGAACAGCGCCCTGGCGGGTCGTCACCTCGACCCTGCCCAGCCAACGCTGGGGATAGGCGGCGTCGACCTCGGGGTCCAGCCGCATGCCGACGCGTGCGCGGAAGGCCGCGACCGCGGGATCGTTCAGCGCGGCAGTCGCGAAATCACCCAGTTGCGCCTGGCCGTGGACGGCGATCAACCCCAGTACCGTGCCCATGGAAAACTTCGCCTGGTGCACGGTACGCGGCACCTCGACGCGACCGAGCACGTCCAGGGCGCCCTGGTGGACCCGCGCCGTCACCTGGGCGATGTCTTCGGGCGCCAGGCGTTCGCGCTGCATCAGGTCCAACAGGGCATCGGCCGCCGGATGGGTATGGCGACAGGACGCGTGGAACTTGAAGGAGGTTTCCAGCAAGGCCCAGCGCTGCCCCAGGCGATCGCTCAGCCGACGGGCGTCGGCGTCAGTTGAAAGACCGGCGGCCAGGCCCTGCTCGCCCTCCAGGATGCTGCGCGCCCCCGTCAGCCCCTGCGCCGTGAGATAGGCCGCCAGCAGCCCATCCGCCGCCGCCTTGGCGGTATGCAGCTGCTTGGAATCCGCCGCGTCGCGCAGGAACTCCCAGAGCCCTGCCGCCTGGGTGCCCGCGTTGCCGAGCACCTGGATGAACTGCTCCCGGTCGAAGTCCAGCAGCTTGCCCACCGCCACCGCCGCGGCCAGGGTGCCCACGGTGGCCGTGGTATGGAAGATCCGATAGTGCGAGCGCCCGAGGAATTCACCGATGCGGATACCCGCCTCATAGCCGGCAACCGCGGCGAGGATCAGCTCCTGTCCGCTCTTTCCCAGGTCCTGCGCCGCGGCCAGTGCGGCGGAAAAGACTACCGTGGCCGGATGCAGCACCGAGCTGTTGTGCAGATCATCCTGCTCCACCAGGTGAGAGGCGGCGCCATTGACCAGCGCGGCGAAGTAGGCCGAGGTGCCGTAGGGCGCGACCAGTACCCGGGCACGCCCCTCGGGGGGGCCCATGCTCTGGGCATAGGCATGGAACAGCGGTATGGGATGGCTGCCATCGCTGGCCAGCGCGGAGCCCAGCCAGTCGAGAAACAGTTCTTCGGTCCGCGTCACGACGCTGGCCGGCAGATCCGCATAGGCCAGCTCGCCGAGAAAGGCCGCCAGACGTTCGGTATGGGTCATGGCGGTCACCCTAGAAGGAGCGCGGCAGTTCGAGCAGGTGCTCGGCCACGTAGGAAAGAATGAGGTTGGTGGAGATCGGAGCGACCTGGTACAGGCGCGTCTCGCGAAACTTGCGCTCGACGTCGTACTCGGTGGCGAAGCCGAAGCCTCCGTGCGTTTGCAGACAGGCGTTGGCCGCCTCCCAGCTGGCCTTGGCCGCCAGGTACTTGGCCATGTTGGCCGCCGCGCCGGCGTTCTCGCCGCGGTCGTACAGGTCGCAGGCGTGCCAGCGCATCAGATCCGCGGCTTCGATTTCGATATGGGCCTCGGCGATGGGAAACTGCACGCCCTGGTTCTGCCCGATGGGGCGACCGAACACCACCCGGTCGCGGGCATAGTGACGGGCCTTGTCGACGAACCACCGGCCATCGCCGATGCATTCCGCGGCGATCAGGGTGCGTTCGGCATTGAGACCGTCGAGGATGTAGCGAAACCCCTTGCCCTCCTCCCCGATGAGGTTGCTGGCAGGAATTTCCAGCTCGTCGAAGAACAGCTCGTTGGTCTCGTGATTGACCATGTTAGGGATGGGCCGAACGGTCAGCCCCTTGCCGATGGCCTCGCGCAGATCCACCAGAAAGATGGACATCCCCTCGGACTTGCGCTGGACGGCTTCCAGCGGCGTGGTCCGCGCCAGCAGGATCATCAGATCGGAATGCTGCACCCGGGAGATCCACACCTTCTGCCCATTGATCACATAGCGATCGCCCCTGCGCACTGCCGTGGTCTTGATCCTGGTGGTATCGGTGCCGGTGGTGGGCTCGGTGACGCCCATGGACTGGAGGCGCAGCTCACCGCTGGCCAGCCGTGGCAGATAGGCGCTCTTCTGCTCGTCGCTGCCGTTTCGCAGTAGGGTGAACATGTTGTACATCTGCCCATGGATGGTGCCGGAATTGCCGCCGCAGCGATTAACCTCCTCCAGAATGATAGAGGCCTCGGCCAGGCCCAGCCCCGAGCCGCCATAGGCTTCCGGAATCATGGCGGACAGCCAGCCCGCCTCGGTCATCGCCCGGACGAAGTCCTGGGGAAAGCCCTTCTGCTCATCAATGTGGCGCCAGTACTCGGCCGGGAAGCCGGCGCAGAGGCCACGGACGCCGTCGCGAATGGCGGAGAATTCTTCTTGTCGTTCGTCCAGCATGGGAGTTTCTCTCTTGTCGTTATAGGGGCACCGCTGTCACTCGAATCGCAGCCGAGCCACCTGGGCGGCACCGTCGCCATTTCCGGCCCACAGCTCCGCCTCGCCGGGCGCGATCACCTGACCACTGAGCGTGAAGGGAGCGGGCGCGATCAGCGGACGAACGCCGCGATAGCTGAACTGCCGTATCCGCGCGGTGGGATGAGCGCGACGGAAGCTGCGCAGCAACAGGGTCGCGATGAGCGGGCCATGGACCACCAGACCGGCATAGCCCTCCTGCTGGGTCGCGTAGGGCCAGTCGTAGTGGATGCGATGACCGTTGAAGGTCACCGCCGAATAGCGGAACAGCAACGTCGGCTCGGGTACCACAGACTCCGCCCAGCTGCCGAGCGCGATGGCTTCGCCGCTGCCGGCCTTGGGCGCACCGGGCTCGCGATAGACCAGGTCCTGCTCTTCGCGCAGCACCAGTTCGTCCTGTTGGAAATAACGGTGCTCCACGGTCACGAACAGCAGGCTGCCGCTACGGCCCGTCTTCTCCTCGACGCGCAGCAGCGTCGAGACGCAGCGCGCCCGCTCGCCAACGTGCAGCTCGCCGAGAAAGTCCAGGCGCCCGCCTGCCCACATGCGATTACGCCCTTCCGCCGGCGGCAGGAAGGTACCGCGCGCCGCATGCCCATCGGGCCCGAGCTGGGCCCCTGCCACCGGGTTGTCGAAGAAGGCCCAGTGCCAGAGCGGCGGCAGCGCCTCGCCCGCCGCCAATGGCGGCTCATCGAAGGTGTGGGCGATGCGCGCGACTTGGCGTTGCCCCAGAAAATCCTCTGTTTCGAGGGTTCGTCCCACCCAGGCAGTGGCTGACGTCGCGTTCATGCTTGACTCCCATCGATAGGCTCATCGCCAGCTTGCGGGGAGTTGTTTCGTTCTGTGAATTTACATTTGCGTAATCCGGCATTCGGCTAGGCTGAACGCCAAAAAACGCACGGAGCACGCGAGCATGCATTTCGACCTGGCTGACCTGCGGCTTTTCATCCATATCGCCGAGTCGCCCAGCCTGACCCAGGGCGCACGCCGCGCGGCCCTGTCGCCGGCCGCCGCCAGCGCGCGAGTGAAGGCCCTCGAAAGCCAGTTCGGCATTCGCCTGCTCTACCGTGACAGTCGCGGCGTCGAGCTCACGCCAGCGGGTCAGCGCCTGCTGCAGCATGCCCGTCTCATCATGCGCCAGGTCGACTTTCTCAAAGGCGAATTCACCGAGTACCGCAGTGATGCCACCGGCCATATCCGCATCTTCGCCAACACGACCGCGGTCACCGAGTTCCTCCCCGGATTGCTCGCCGTCTATCTCGCGGATCGCCCGGGCGTGACGGTGGATCTGCAGGAGCGCCTCAATCGTGACATCGTCAGGGGGGTGATCGACGGGGCAGCGGATCTGGGCATCACCGCCGGACTGATCGAAGCGAGCAATCTGCAGATCCTGCCCTACAGCATGGATCGCCTGACGCTGGTCGTGCCCACCGGGCATCCCCTGGCCAGCCAGCCCCAGGTCACCTTGCGAGAGACCCTGGACTACCAGCATATCTGTCTGCGCGAGGGCACCAGCCTGCTGAATTTCCTGCGGGATCAGGTGGAACGTCTCGGTGCCACCCTGAATCTGCGTATCCAGCTCTCCAGTTTCGAGGCCGTGTGCCGTATGGTCGAAGCCAAGGTGGGCATCGGCATCCTGCCGGAATCCGCCGCCCGGCATCATGGCCGAAGCATGGCGATCCGGACGGTGAGGATCGAGGAACCCTGGGCGGTTCGCGAGCGAAACATTCTGGTCAGGGATCTGGAGGCACTACCGGAAAGCGTCCGCTCCCTGGTCAGGCTCCTGCAGGATTCCGCGGGGAGTTCCGACGCCCCAGGACATCTGTAAGCGCGCTCCTTCCCCAGGCGTCAACAGGCTTCCCAGGCAGCGGCTGGTGCCCGAACTGGCGGCGCTGCTCCATCAGCCCTTCTGAACCGCCCGGCATCGCAACGATCTGGCTTGGTCTCGCCTTGATTACCCGGGCAGGGAGAATCAATCCCAAAGCGATCCAAAACAGAGGGGTGGTATTATCTAGCGGCAGGCAGATATCAATGAAGGCTGACCGGCCGGGAGATGGCTGGGAGGCCTTGCTTCAGCGCCGGGATGCCTGGGTGCATCCACGGCTCGCCAGGCGAAACGTCGACCCAGCTCGCGATAGCCGGAAAACACGAAGCCTCCGCTGCGCGCCTGATAGGCACTGCGCCTGGCGCGGTAGACCCGCGGAATCAGATACCAGGGCAAGCCCGGCAGATCGTGGTGGACCAGGTGCAGGGTATTGTTGAGAAACAGCCAGCGCAGCGCCCCGCCGCTCTCGTTGAGCACGCACCTTTGCGCCGGATCCAGCACCGGGCGGTGTTCGTAGAAGGATCTGATCAGCGCCAGGGCCAGCGCCGGCCAGGCCACTCCCAGCACATAGATCGCCAGGGGCATGCCAGACAGCCCGTGGATCGCCAGGAGCAGCCCTGCACAGAGTGTCAGGTGGATCAGCCAGACACCCAGCACGCCCCGCTCGCCACGCCGGCAGCGGCGTACTTCGAACTCCAGCATGCCGTGCAGCGACAGCACCGGTCCCACCAGAACACGCCCGAGCAAGGTCTTGTCCAGCCAGAGCAACGCCCGTCCGGCCTGCCCTCTTCGCTCCCAGACCTCGCCATCCACATAGCGGCTCTCGGGATCCAGGTCAGGGTCGGTGAGGTTCTCGCGTCGATGGTGCGCCAGATGGCTGTCCCGATAGAGCGGAAAGGGAAACCAGAGGCCGAGGGGTGGATAGGCCAGCAGGGCATTTACCCGGGGCCAGCGCGTGGGATGACCGTGAATCAACTCGTGCTGCAGCGACTGGTGCAGCACGACGACCAGAATCAGCGGTGGCAGGGTCCAGTAGCCAAGCAGCGGCCAGGCCAGGACGAGCAGGAGCCAGCTTGCGTAGACCCCTGCGACCAGCCCCCAGGTAGGCCATTCGCTGCGGGCGGTGAACGTATGCAGGAGCAATTTGACCAGGCGGCGATGCCGCGTATCGAGATAGACAGTCACTACAGGGCCCTGATAGCCAGAAATCAAAGCCGACCTTAGAAAAAGAGCATCCAGAAGTGAAATATCGTTAAGGCATTACTTCATGAACAAGTGATTGTTCGCTGCCTTCAGCCATTCAATGGCTCGATATTCAACGTCTTGCCGCGATAATTCCGCAGCCCATCTAACGATCATTCAAGCGACCAATAAAATCATAAGCTTATAAAAATTATCCACACCAAGACCCAACTGTTGCGGGAACAACACTTCTGGCAAGGAATAATTCGAGACATATCCTTAGCACTTTTGAAAACTGGCCAATGGCTCGAAGTGCCTTCTAGACTTGAGCCAACTCTGCACTTGTCAAAGTCCGCCATGCTTGTATCCAACAAGATGCTCCGTACGGGTGAACCTGCACCCACTTCCCCGATAAAGAATCATGCAAGGCCGGCGGGCAGGCAGCAAGACGAATGGGCTCCGTCCACCCGATACCGTCCCGCAGCGCCGGTAGCGGTCCTGAGAACCTCGGGCCGCCGTCTGCTGGCGGCGATCGCCCTGATCGGCCGCACCCGCGCCGCCCAGGCCGAAATGGCCCGTCTCGGTCTCGCCCGTACCGAATCTCTCCCGACAGCATTAGAAGGATCTCCATTCCCATGAGCATCATTTCCGCAGGCTGGGGCGCCGGCCCTTCCGCGCGCCATGCCGACCTCTCCGCGCGCTTTCAGCCGCTGTTCCAGCGCGTCCGCGCGGGCGCCATCGAACGCGAGGTGCAGCGGCGGCTGCCGGTCGAAGAGCTGGACTGGCTGAAGGCGGCGGGCTTCACCGCCCTGCGGCTGCCGGTCGAGCACGGCGGCGCAGGCGTCACCCTGCCGGAACTGTTCGCCCTGCTCATCGAACTGGGCGAGGCGGATTCCAATCTGGTCCAAGCCCTGCGCGGCCACATGGGCTTTGTCGAGGGCCTGCTCAACAGCGACGACCCGGCGCGCCGCAGCCGCTGGTTCGCGCGCATCGCTGCCGGCGAGACAATAGGTCCGGCGTCCAGCGAAGTCGGCGATGCCCGGCGCGCCGAGTTCAGCACCCGCGTACGCCGCGAGGGCGACGCCCTACTACTCTCCGGCACCAAGTTCTATACCACCGGTTCGCTCTATGCCGACTGGATCGACGTGGGCGCCACCGACGAGGCCGGCAATCGCGTCATGGTCACCGTCCGCCGCGATGCCCCCGGCGTCGAGGTGGTGGATGACTGGAATGGCTTCGGCCAGACCCTGACCGCCAGCGGCACGGCGACCTTCACCAATGTGCGCGTAGAGCCTGCGGACGTGGTGGCGGTGGGCGAGCGCTTCCGCTATTCACCCGGCTTCTTCCAGGTCTTTCACCTCGCCAATCTGGCGGGCCTGGGACGGGCCATGAGCAGCGAGGTAGCGGCCGCGGTCGCCGCTCGCACCCGCACCTTCACCATCGGCAACGCCGACCGTGTCAGCCAGGATCCCCAGGTGCTGGCCGTGGTAGGCCAGGTACGCAGCGCGGCCTACTGCGCCGGGGTGATCGCCCTGAAGAACGCCGAGGCCTTGCAGCGGGTGCATGACCTCAGGCAGACGGACGACCAGGCCGCCGAGGATCGCGCGGTGGCGCTGGCCGAACTGGAAGTCTGCCAATCGCTCAATGTGGTGACGGACCTGATCATCGAGGCCTCCGGACGCCTGTTCGACGCCCTGGGCGCCTCGGCCACGCTGAGACCCCAGGGTCTGGATCGCTTCTGGCGCAATGCCCGCACCCTCGCCTCCCACAATCCGCGCATCTACAAGGATCGAATCGTCGGCGACTTCGCGGTCAACGGCACCCCCCCGCCGCCGCAGTGGAAGATCGGCGTCGCCTAGGCCGCCGAACCGGCCGGAAACCCCGACGAGAGCCGCCCTGCCCGGCTGGCCGCCGCCCCCGGCGATGCTTTAAGCTCGCCGGCCTTACCCCCTGGAGCGGTGTCATGGAAAGGTCTCGCAGCAATCGTCAGGCCATGTGGAAGGCCATCAAGGATCCGCGCTTCATCCCGGTCGCGGTGGCGGCCGTGTGCATCGTGCTGTTCTTCGTATTCGGGCTGATCGACGTCCTGGGCAACTGATCTTCCGCCGGGACGCCGGCCTATCCCTGCTGCGGACAGGCCATCATCCCTGCTCGCCCGGCCCGCGGGGACGGTCGCCCAGGATGGTCGCCCGGTGCATCACGCGCCGCTGCGGACGATAGTCGTCACAGGCGTAGTGCTGGGTGATGCGGTTGTCCCAGAAGGCCAGATCGCCCGCCTGCCACTGCCAGCGCACCTGGAATTCAGGTCGGGCGGCATGGGCGAACAGCAATTGCAGCAGCGCCTCGCCCTCGGCTTCTTCCAGCTCGACGATCCGGGTGGTGAAGCCGGCGCTGACGAACAGCCCCTTGACCCCGGTCTCCGGGTGCACCCTCACCACCGGATGACGCACCGGCGGGTTGGCCGCGCGTGCCGCATTGAAACGCTGCAAGCCTTCCGGCGTCTGGCCGAAGCGCTCCAGCGGAAAGGATTTGCTCAGGTCGTGCCAGGCACTGAGACCGTCGAGCAGCCCGCGAAGCGGTGCGGACAGCGCCGCATAGGCCGCGGAATTGCTCGCCCAGAGGGTATCGCCGCCATAGGCAGGCACCTGGCGGGCGCTGAGCAGCGACCCCAGCGGCGGCGTCTGGATGAAGGTCACATCCGTATGCCAGAGCGCGTTGTCCCTCAGATCGTTCAACTCGGTATCCAGCACCAGGATTTCCGGCTGCTCGGGATGCTTGGGATAGATCGGGTGGATGTGCAGATCGCCGAAATGGGCCGCCACGTCCCGTTGCTGGCGTGGCGTCAGCAACTGGTCACGCAGAAACAGCACCTGATGCTCCAGCAGCCCCTGGTGGAGTGCCGTGTGGCTGGCGGCGTCCAGGGGCTCGCGCAGATCCAGGCCATGGACGCGTGCCCCGAGGGCGGGGCTCAGACGTTCGAAGGTAAGGGGCATGGACGTCTCCCTACTGCCAGCCGGCATAGCGCCGCTGCAGGGCGCGCAGGCCCAGTTCGATGGACAGGGCGATGCTGGCGATCAGCAGGATGCCCACCACCACCACGTCGGTGGCCATGAACTGGGCGGCCGATTGCACCATGAAGCCCAGGCCCCGATTGGCCGCGATCAACTCCGCGGCTACCAGGGTCGACCAGCCCACCCCCAGGGCGATCCGCAGGCCGGTGAGGATGTCGGGCAAGGCACTGGGAAGGATGACGTGCCGCACCACCTGCCCTCGCGAGGCGCCCAGGCAGCGCACTGCCTGGCGTCGCGCCGGATCGACCCGGCGCACCCCACCCACGGTGGCGATCAGCAAGGGCGCGAACAACGCCAGATAGATCAGCAGCACCTTGGACAGCTCGCCGATGCCGAACCAGATCACCATCAGCGGCAGGTAGGCCAGCGGTGGAATCGGCCGATAGAACTCCACCAGGGGGTCCAGCGCGGCGTTCAGGGTCGGGTTGAGGCCCATGGCGATGCCCAGGGGTACCGCGGTCAGCACGGCCGCCAGCAACGCCGCCAGCACCCGCAGCAGGCTGGTGCCCAGGTGCTGCCAGAGGCTGGCATCCAGATAGCCGTCGGCGAGCAGTCCCTGCAGGGCGACCAGCAGTTGTTCGGGCGACGGCAGGAACAGGGTATCCACCCAACCCAGATGGGTCGCGCTCCACCAAAGCGTCGCCACGCCTGCCAGGGTGCCCAGCGCTGCCACGCGGCGGCGGTCCAGGTGCAGTCGACGACGTTCCCGGGTATCGCGCAGGGAGGTTGTCAGGGTGTCAGAGGACATGATCGGGAGACTCCTGCAGAAAGAGGTCGAGCAGCTCCTGGCGCAGCTCGGCGAAAAGGGGATCGGCCTTGATCGCGCGAACGGGCTCCCCCGCCAGATGGCGGCGGGCGAAAGGCACCTCCAGACGGCGGACGATGCGCGCGGGCGGTCCGTCCAGCACCAGCAGCTCGGTCGCCAGAAACAGCGCCTCGTCGACGCTGTGGGTGATGAGAAACAGACCCTTGCCGGTGCGTTTCCATACGTCCAGCAACAGCACCTGCATGCGTTCCCGGGTCAGGGCGTCGAGGGCGCCGAAGGGTTCGTCGAGCAGCAGGAAATCCGGATCCACCGCCAGGGCGCGGGCCAGACCGAGGCGTTGGCGCTGGCCACCCGAGAGTTCGCCGATGGCGTGCTCGGCGTGCTGTGGCAGCCCCACCAGCTCGAGCATCTCGCGGGCCCTGGCCTCGCGCTCGGCACGACCCAACCCGCGCAGGCGCAGGCCCAGGGCGACGTTGTCGAGCGCATTGAGCCAGGGCATCAGGGCGTCGTCCTGGAACACCACGCCGCGTTCGCCGCCCGGCCCCGCCAGGGTCCGGCCATCGAGCTGCACGCGCCCTTCATCCAGGGATTGAAAACCGGCGAGCACGTTGAGCAAGCTGGATTTGCCACAGCCGGACGGACCCAGGACGACCAGGGAGGCGCCCTTCTCCACCGCGAGGTCGAGACGCTGCAGGATCGGTTGACGACGGCCACGGCGGACGAATCCGAGGCTGGCCTGTTCCAGGGTGAGTCGACTCATGACCGGCTCCTGTCGGCTGGGAAAAAAAGCCCCTCCGGAGAGGGGCGAATCGTGGCGTGAGAGGATCGCTATTGAGCCTTGCGGACGTATTCGGCGCTGACATAGGGCGAGTAGTCGTCGAGCACCGTGGGAATGCGCTTCCGTTCCTTGAGAAATTCGGCGGTGTGGGCGATGGCCTTGGCCGTGCCGCCACCGAGCAGATCGGGCCCGAGTTGCGCCTGGGCATCCGGATAACGTGAGCCGGCCAGTAATTCGGGGATGTCCGCGGCGTCCGCGCCGGTCAGGCGAGCGATCTTTCTGGCCTGCTCGGACTGCGCATCCCATGCCTTGCCATGGGCCTGGTAGTCGGCGAAGGCCTGCAAGGTGACCTTGGCGTACTGGGCGATGACTTCGGGATGCTTTTCGGCGAAGTCCTTGCGCGCCACCCAGACCTCGAAGGTGGGCGCACCCCAACTGCCCACCTGGGCGGCATCGGCGAGCACCTTGCCGTTCTTCTTGATCTCGCCCAGCGCGGGTGACCAGACGAAGGCGCCATCGATGTCACCGCGGCGCCAGGCGGCGGCGATCTCGGTGGGATTGAGGTTGACGATCTTGACCTTGGTGGGATCCACGCCCCAGTGCTTGAGGGCTCCCAGCAGGCTGTAGTGGGAGGTGGAGACGAAGGGCGTGGCGATGGTCTTGCCGACCAGTTGCTCGGGTCTGTCGATCCCGCTGCCATCGCGTACGACCAGGGCTTCGGCGGAATCGATTTGCGCGGAGACGAGGAAGGTCACCAGCGGCAGCTTGCGCGAGGTGGCCGCCGCCAGCGGGCTGGAGCCGAGATTGCCGATCTGCACGTCACCCGATGCCAGCGCGGCGACGACCTCGGGACCGCTGTTGAAACGGCGCCAGTCGATCTTCTGGCCAATCGCCTGATCGTAGCGGCCATCGGCCTGGGCGACCTTGGAGGGATCGACACCGGTCTGGTAGCCGACCACCAGATCGGCAGCGGTCGCCTGCACCGCGAGCGTTGCCAGGCCTGCAGCCAGCGCCAGGGATTTGAACAGCAAATTCATGAAGGCCTCCTTGTCGGCAGGCACGCCGGAGCGCGCCCTCGGCATCGACTCGATGCCTGTCGGAGGCCAAGCTAAACGATCTAAGTATCGTCAGATAAATAACGAAAAGGAATCAGCTTAGGCACGGTGTTGGACGGTTGCGGACACCACCTGCTTCCACCAGAAAGGAGAACACGGCCTGGAACCAGGCCGCGAGAGGCAGCAATCAGCCCTTGCGCTGATTGAGGAAGCGGAAGCAGCCAGCCAGCAGGTCGTCGAAGCGCCAGGGCTTGGGCAGGTAGTAGATGTCCGGGGCGCGCTCGGGCTGCAGCTCTTCGAAATAGCCCGAAGAGACGATGATGGGCAGACCCGGCAGCTGCTGCTTGACGCGGCGCGCCAGCTCCAGGCCGTCGATGGCGCCTGGCATGCGGACGTCGGTGATCAGCAGATCAGGCGTCGGACGCGCACTCGACAGGTATTCCCAGGCTTGATCCGCAGTGCCGAAGGTGTGCACCTGAAAGCCTTCGCCTTCGAGCACCTCTTCCATCAGCCCGAGCAACATGTTCTCGTCTTCGACGACCACTACCACTGGTTTCATAAATCCGTCTCGATCTCCGCAGGTCCGCCATCTGACTGGACGTATCTCGTTGGGGCGCGAATTCTACTCCTATCCGGCGTCCGCTGCGCACTCTCCTCTGAGCTTAGACGCGAGGTGCGACATCCTGCCCCACTGATCGACAGAAAAAAGCCAGCACCGCGCAACAGGCATCCCACTTATCGGGGTGGTATTACCACCCTGGGACCGTTTGCCGGACATTCGGGGAACCGTAGCGAAGCCCCTCAGTCGGAAAATAGGTGTCTCGAAAGGCTCCCCGCGGTTCCGGCGCGTCAGCTTTTCTGGATCACGGGGAGCCGTCTGCCTGAGGAAGTTGCGCATGACGGCCATCGACTGGACGGGTTGGCTCAACGCCCCCTGGATCACCACGCTGATCGCGGCGGGGGTCGCCCTGCTGATCAGCAGCGTCGCCCTGACCCTGGCGTTCGCGGCCATCCGCCGCCTGGCCAATCCCTTCCTGATGGCGCGCAACCTGGTCAAGTACGCCGAGAAACCCGCGCGCCTGGCCGTGCCGCTGGTGGTGTTGCAAGGTGTCTGGAATTCCGCACCCGATGCCCTGCCGCTGTTGCGTGCCGTACAGCACCTCACCGGTCTGCTGAGCATCGCCGCCTTTACCTGGCTGGGCCTCCGGGCGGTCAAGGCCGTCGGCGCGACCATCGCCCTGCGCAATCCCGTGGATGTGGCGGACAACCTGCGGGCCAGGCGGATCCAGACGCAGAATCGGGTGCTGATGCGCAGCCTCAGCTTCATCGTCCTGCTGGTGGGCATCGCCCTGATGCTGATGACCTTCCCGGCGGTTCGCCAGGTGGGGGCGAGCCTGCTCGCCTCGGCCGGGGTCGCAGGCCTGGTCGCGGGTATCGCTGCGCGACCGGTCCTGGGCAATCTCATCGCCGGCCTGCAGATCGCCGTGACCCAGCCGATCCGGCTGGACGATGTGGTCATCGTCGAAGGCGAATGGGGCCGGGTGGAAGAGATCACCGGCACCTACGTGGTGGTCCGCATCTGGGACGACCGCCGGCTGGTGGTCCCGCTGCAATACTTCATCGAGACGCCCTTCCAGAACTGGACGCGCTCGTCTTCCAGCCTGATCGGGTCAGTCTTCATATGGGTTGACTATTCCCTACCCCTGGCACCCATCCGCACCGAATTGGAACGCGCCTGTGCCGAGGTGCCCCATTTGTGGGATGGCCGTGTCTGCGTGCTGCAGGTGACCGATGCGTCCCACGATTCCATCCAGCTGCGCGTACTGGTGAGTTCGGGCGATTCCTCCAAGAACTGGGACCTGCGCTGCTTCGTGCGCGAGCGGCTGATCACCTACATCAATCGCGAATTCCCCCTCTGCCTGCCCAAGCTGCGGACCGAACTGGGACGCCGTGACGTCCACCCCGCGCCACTATCCGACGAAAGGCAAGAGCCGGTCGTTCGTCAGCCAGAAGTCTGATTTTTCGGCCAATTGTCGCGATCAGGTGACCATCAAGCGGTTCACCTGGCGGTTATTCAGAGGTGCCGGCCCGAACCGCGACGGCTTTCGGGCATGCATCTGGCAATACGAAGCAAGACCGCAACATTCGAGCGGGAAACTTGTGACGTTGTCCGTGAGTCAGTGCGAGAGCAATCTGGAAATCCGCGAAGCAGTTCTCGCCCAGATCCAGACATCTCAAGAAGAGGTGACCGGCAAAAAGGCTGTAGCAGCTCGGCTGTAGGCGTTTTTGAACCAGGAGCATCGAGCTTCAGGAAAGAAGCAATCAGGTAAACCTCAGTCTCGAACTTGCTGCATTGGGAGCGCACCATGGCAAATGCCGTCGTGGGGAAATTTGGGGCTCTGGAGCCCGTTGAAACTGCCACTCGCACCACCAGATCCAGCTCTCTCCGCAAGCGCACGGACGAGCCTCAGCTGACGCTGAGCTCCGTCGTCGAAAGTCGTAAACGCATTCTCTTCGTGACTCCGGAAATTTCCGACTTCGTCAAGGCCGGTGGCCTGGGCGAGGTATCAGGCGCCCTGCCGCGCGCCCTCGCCGCCTCCCACGACGTCCGGGTATTGATCCCCGGCTATCGTCAGGTGATGGCCGCGATCAAGGATCGCGTGCAGATGGTCGGCCGCATCGCCGCCCGCGCCGCCATGCCGGCCTGCGAGATCGGTCGCGTCAATCTGGAAGACGGCCTGGTCGTCTATGTGCTGATCTGCCCCGAACTCTATGAGCGCCCGGGCAACCCCTATGGCGACCTGAACGGTGCCGACTGGGCCGACAACCACATCCGCTTCGGTCGCCTGGCCAGCGCTGCCGCCGACTTCGCCCTGGGCGACGCCTCCATTCGCTGGGTGCCGGACCTGCTGCACCTCAACGACTGGCAGACCGGCCTCGCCGCCGGCTACCTGCGCTGGAAGGGTGCCAGCACCCCGTGCCTGACCACCATCCACAACCTGGCGTACCAGGGCCTGTTCCCGGCTTCGGTCATGGCCGATCTCGACATTCCCGCCCACGCCTTCCAGATGGAGGGCCTGGAGTTCTGGGGCAAGGTGTCCTTTCTCAAGGCCGGTCTGGTCTATGCCGACCACATCACCACGGTCAGCCACACCTACGCCCAGGAAATCACCACCGCGGAATTCGGTTGCGGCCTCGAAGGCCTGCTGCAGGTCAAGGCTCGCGATGGCAAGCTGACCGGCCTGCTCAACGGCATCGACGATGGCTGGAGCGCCTGCAGCGACCCGCACCTGTGCCAGCAATTCACCGAATCGGACTGGGACGGCAAGGCGGTCAACGCCGCGCGCATTCGCGAGGAATTCGGCCTGGAGCCCTCCAACGGCCCGTTGTTCGCCGTGGTCTCCCGACTGGTCCAGCAGAAAGGCATCGACCTGACCATCGAGGCGGCCGATCACATCGTCGCCCGCGGTGGCCAGCTGATGATCATCGGTTGCGGCGAGCCGCACATCGAGCGCCAGGTACGGGCCCTGGCCCTGCGCCATCCCGGTCGGGTCAGTGCCCACATCGGCTTCTGCGAGACCGAGGCACGGCGCATGTACGCCGGGAGCGACTTTTTGCTGATGCCCTCGCGCTTCGAGCCGTGCGGCCTGAGCCAGATGTACGCCCAGCGCTTCGCCTCCCTACCGATCGCCACCCGCACCGGTGGCCTGGCCGACAGCATCGAGGACGGCACCACCGGCTTCCTGTTCGCCCCGCTGTCGCTGGAAAACTACATCAGCGCCATCGACCGCGCCCTGGGTGTGTTCGAACGTCAGGACCTCTTGCTGGCCATGCGTCATCGCGCCATGCAGGGCCCGTTCTTCTGGTCCGAATGCGCCAAGCCCTATGCCTCGCTGTACCTCGATCTGCTCCAGACCACCGCTCACCAGGAGCGTCAGCTCGGCGCCTGAGGCGCAACCTGACTACCAAGCGCTTTTCCCTCGGCAAAAGGCCGACGAAAAGCGCTTTCCCCGCCTAACTTTGCGCAACTCTCACCGGTCATAACAGCAACTGCGGCCAACTGGGCCGCAGCGTCTTTTCTGCCGTCCGGTTTCGGGAGTTCTCTATCCATGACTGATATTTCGCGCGACGCAGCCGCGGTGACCGGGGGCTATGCCTGGCAGACCCGTGCCGGTGCCACCCTGGTGAGCAAGGAACGCACCCTCTTCCACTTCTGGGCGCCCAGCGCCGACGCCGTGTCGGTGGTCCTGGAAGGTGGCATGACCCTTCCCATGGAAGCCGAGCAAGACGGCTGGTTCGCGGTGGAGGCCCAATGCGGTGCCGGCACCCGCTATCGCTACCAGATCAAGGACCTGCTGGTCCCCGACCCGGCCTCCCGCGCCCAGGCCGGCGATGTGCACGAGCCGAGCATCGTCATCGACCCCACCACCTACCACTGGCAGACCGTCGAGTGGCAGGGCCGTCCCTGGCACGAGAGCGTCATCTATGAATTGCACGTCGGCACCCTGGGTGGCTTCGCCGGCGTCGAGAAGCTGGTGCCGCGCCTGGCGGCACTGGGCGTCACCGCCATCGAGCTGATGCCGCTGTCGGAATTTCCTGGCGATCGCAACTGGGGCTATGACGGCGTCCTGCCCTACGCGGTGGAAGCCTCCTATGGCACCCCGGACGACCTCAAGTCGCTGATCGACACCGCCCACGGCCATGGCGTCATGGTCTACCTGGACGTGGTCTACAACCACTTCGGACCGGACGGCAACTACCTGCACGCCTATGCCGAGCGCTTCTTCCGCGAAGACATCCATACGCCCTGGGGCGCGGCCATCGATTTCCGCCAGGACGCGGTACGCCGCTACTTCATCGACAACGCCCTGATGTGGCTGATGGAGTATCGCTTCGACGGCCTCAGATTCGATGCCGTCCACGCCATCAACGACAAGGGCTTCCTCGAAGAGATGGCCGAGGAGATCCGCAGCACCGTCGGGCCGGGTCGCCACATCCACCTGATGCTGGAGAACGAGGACAACACGGCCACGCTGCTGGGTGGCAAGCACTACAACGCGCAGTGGGCGGACGATTGGCACAACGTCATCCACCCCATGCTGACCGACGAGAACGAAGGCTACTACCAGGACTTCACCGAGGACGCCACGGCCAAGCTGGTACGCTGCCTGGGCGAGGGCTTCATCTACCAGGGCGAGCAGACCCGCCATGGCAAGGCCCGCGGTGAACCCAGCAAGGACCTGCCGGCCTCGGCGTTCGTCATCTTCCTGCAGAACCACGATCAGGTCGGCAACCGCGCCTTCGGTGAACGTCTGACCCGTCTGGCGCCCGAGCCGGCGCTGAAGGCCGCCACCGCTCTGCTGCTGCTCAGCCCGATGATTCCGCTGCTGTTCATCGGCGAGGAATGGGGCAGCCGCCAACCCTTCCTGTTCTTCACCAGCCACAACGACGAGCTGGCCGAGCTGGTCCGCGACGGCCGTCGCAACGAATTCAAGGACTTCGATTTCTTCACCAGCGAAGAGCATCGCCAGCAGATCCCCGACCCGAACGCCGCCAAGACCTTCGAAGACTCCAAGCCCAATTTCGGCGAGGCCGATCAGCCCGATCACGCCGCCTGGCTGGGGCTGTATCGCGAGTTGCTGGAAATCCGCCGTCGCGAACTCTTCCCGCGTCTGGAAGGCGCTCGCCCCATGGGCGCCGAAGCCCTGGCCGAGCGCGCCGTGCGGGCACGCTGGAGTCTTGCCGACGGTAGCCGCCTGACCATCGAACTCAACCTGAGCGACAAGGCCGTGCCGGTGGACGAGGCCCCTCGGGGCGAGCTGCTGCACAGCAGTGACGCCAGCGCTACGCCGACCCGCCAGGACGGCACCCTGGCCGCTCATTCGGCACTGGTCTGGCTGGAGAAAAAGGCATGAGTGGCGATCGTTTGGAACAACTGGCGGAGGCCGCGGGCATCGCCATCGAATGGACCGCCTACGACGGCAAGCGCCAACGGGTGAGCCCCGAAGCCCTGCGCAATCTGCTCAAGGCCATCGAGTTACCGGCGGACAGCGACAACGAGATCGACAGCAGCCTGCGCAAGCTGGCCGAGGTGGGCGACAAGGACCATCTGCCGCCGCTCATCACTGCCGTGGTCGGCAAGCCGGTCGGGGCGCCGGACCAGTTCAAGCGTGGCGTCCGCTACCAGGTACAACTGGAAGACGGCGAGCGTCTGGATGGCCAGGTCGATGACCGCGGCCAGCTGGCGCCGATCAGCACCGCCGGTTATCACCAGGCCGAGGTCGATGGCGAAGCCCTGACCCTGGCCGTGGCGCCGGAGCGCTGCTTCACCATCGCCGACGCCACCGGCAACGAGCGGGCCCGCCTCTGGGGGCTGGCCGTGCAGCTCTACAGCCTAAGGCGCGAAGGGGGCAGCGGCGCCGGCGATCTGCAGGGCCTGGTGCATTTTGCCAAGGCTGCGGGCAGCAAGGGCGCCGACGCCCTGGCCATCAGCCCGCTGCACGCCATGTTCAGCGCCGACGGCAGTCGCTACAGCCCCTACTCCCCGTCGAGTCGGGTGTTCTTCAACGTGCTCTATGCCGCGCCGGAGCTGGTCCTGGGTGCCGAGCCTGTACGCCAGGCCATGCAGCGCGCCGGCCTGCAGGCCGAAGCCGAGCGCCTGGAGCAACTGGAACTGATCGACTGGCCGGCCCTGGCCAGGCTGCGGCTTAGGCTGCTGCGTACCCTGCACCTGGATTTCCGCACCGCTGGCGGTGAGCTGCGCGAGCGCTTCGAGGCCTTCCGCCGCGACGGTGGCGACGCCCTGGAAAACCATTGCCGCTTCGAAGCCCTGCACGCCTCCTTCACCCAGGGCGATGCCTCGCCCAGCTGGCAGCATTGGCCCCAGCAGTATCGCGATCCCAAGAATCCGGCCGTGGCCGAATTCGCCGAACGCCATGCCCAGGACGTGGAGTTCTATGCCTTCACCCAGTGGCTGGCCAGTGAAGGACTGTCGGCGGCCCAGGCGCAGTGCCGCGAAGCAGGCATGAAGATCGGCCTGATCGCCGACATCGCCGTAGGCGCCGACGGTGGCGGCAGCCAGGCCTGGAGTCGCCAGGAAGAGCTGCTGGCCTCGGTCACCGTGGGTTGTCCACCGGATCTGCTCAACCAGAAGGGCCAGGGCTGGGGCATTTCCGCCTTCTCCCCCACCGGCATGGTCAAGCATGGCTTCCGCGCCTTCATCGAGATGCTCAGGGCCAACTTCGCCCATGCCGGCGGCGTGCGCATCGACCATGTGATGGGGCTGCAGCGCCTCTGGCTGGTGCCCGAGGGTGCCTCCCCGGCCGACGGTGCCTATCTCTCCTATCCCATCGACGACCTGCTGCGGCTGGTGGCGCTGGAATCCTGGCGCTATCGCTGCGTGGTCATGGGTGAAGACCTGGGCACCGTACCCGAGGGCTTTCGCGAGCGGCTGGCCGAGCGCGCCATCATGGGCATGCAGGTGCTGTTGTTCGAGCGCGATGGCGACGCCTTCAAGCCGGCCGCGCAGTGGTCGGACACGGCCATGGGCATGCCCACCACCCACGACCTGCCGACCCTCACCGGCTGGTGGCAGGGTCGCGACGCCGATTGGCAGGAAGAACTCGGACTGCTGCCCGACGGCACCTCGCGCCAGGACCGTCTCGACGAGCGTGCCAAGGATCGTCAGCAGCTGGCCAAGGTGCTGGAACTGGACGACACCCGGGAAAGCAATGTCGAGTCCGCCGTCGATGCCGCCATCGACTTCATCGGCCGCACCCCGGCGCCGCTGATCATCCTGCCGGTAGAAGATGCCCTGGGTCAGCTGGAACAGGCCAACCTGCCCGGCACCACCAACGAACACCCCAACTGGCTGCGCCGCTGGGACGACCCCGCCGAGCGCCTGCTGGATGCCGCTACCCCTGAACGACGCCTACGCGTGCTGAGCACTGCTCGTAACAATCCGGAGAACAATCGATGAGTCGCTTGCGCGCTACCGTACGCCTGCAGTTCCACAAGGACTTCACCTTCGACGACGCCCTGCCCCTGGTGGAGTACTACGCCAAGCTGGGCATCAGTCATTTCTATGCCTCGCCCATCACCACCGCACGCGCCGGTTCCGTGCACGGCTATGACGTGGTCGATCCGACCCGGGTCAACCCGGAACTGGGCGGCGAAGAGGCGCTGCGGCGCCTGGTCGCCTGTCTGCGCGAACACGGCATGGGCCTGATCGCCGACTTCGTGCCCAACCACACCAACGTGGGCGGCTCGGAGAACGCCTGGTGGCTGGACATCCTCGAATGGGGTCGCCAGAGCCGCTACGCGGGCTTCTACGACATCAACTGGTACGGGCCCGACCCGGATCTGCAGGGCCAGGTGCTGCTGCCCTTCCTCGGTGACGCCTATGGCAACGTGCTGCAGGCCGGCGAACTCAAGCTGGTGTTCGACGCCGAGCAAGGTGCCTTCCGCGTCGAGTACTACGCCCACCACTTTCCGATCAATCCGGGTACCTACGGCCAGATCCTGCGCGAGAGCGACCTGCCCCAGCTGAGTCTGTTCGCCGATGCCTTCTCGGCACGGGCCAAGGACCTGGAAGAAGCCCGTGGCGCCCAGCGCCAACTGGCCGATGCCGCAAAGGACCCCGCCGTCGCCGCTGCCATCGACAAGGCGGTAGCCGCCTTCGACGGTAGCCAGGCCGCCAACCAGGAGCGGCTGCACGCCCTGCTGGAGAGTCAGCACTATCGCCTGGCCAGCTGGCGCACCGCCTCGGATGACATCAACTGGCGGCGCTTCTTCGACATTACCGAACTGGGCGGCCTGCGCATGGAGCGCCACGAGGTGTTTGAGGAAACCCATTCGCTGATCTTCCGCCTGATCAGCGAAGGCCTGCTCGACGGCCTGCGCCTGGATCACATCGATGGTCTGGCCAATCCGCGCGCCTATTGCCGCAAGCTGCGCCGTCGCGTCGACGACCTCTGCGCCAGCCGCACCGGCGGCGCGCCGGAGGACGGCTTCCCCATCTACATCGAGAAGATCCTCGCCGAAGGCGAGCAGTTGCGGGAAGGCTGGGGCATCGACGGCACCACCGGCTACGAATTCATGAACGAGGTGTCGGCGGTGCAACACGCCGCCAGCGGCGAAGCCCCGCTGCGCCAGTTCTGGGCCGAGCGGACCGGTCGCACCGAGGACTTCCTCGAAGAGGTGCGGGAAGCGCGGCGCCTGGTGCTCACCACAGCGCTGAACAGCGAGTTCGAATCGGCCGTGCATACCCTGCACCTGCTGGCGCAGCAGGATTGGCGCACCCGCGACACCAGTCAGGGCGCCATCCGCCGGGTGTTGCTGGAGCTGATCGTGCAGTTCAAGGTCTATCGCACCTACGCCGGCGCGGCGGGCTTCGTCGGCAACGACGCCCAGTGGTTCAATACCGCACTGGAAGCTGCTCGCCCCCACGTCAGCGAGGCGGAGCAACCGCTGCTGGAACAGCTGCGCGCCTGGCTGGGTGGCGACGCCCCGCGTCACAAGCCCGTGGGCAGCGTGGCCCGCCGCGAGCAGCGTCGTGCCATCACCAAGTTCCAGCAACTCACCTCGCCGATCGCCGCCAAGGCGGTGGAAGACACGGCCTGCTATCGCTCCGCGCCGCTGCTGTCGCGCAATGACGTGGGCTTTGATCCACAGCATTTCGCCCAGCCGGTCAGTGCCTTCCACCAGGCCAGCGGTTGGCGCGCCGAGCACTTCCCGCGCAACATGCTGACCACCGCGACCCACGACCACAAGCGTGGCGAAGACACCCGCGCGCGCCTGGCAGTGGTCTCGGAACGCCCGGACGCCTACATCGCCCAGGCCACCCGCTGGATGGAACAGGCCGCACCGTTGCGCGGCCAGTGGAACGACGCCCCGGCGCCGACGCCGGGCGATGAACTGATGCTTTACCAGACCCTGCTCGCCAGCTGGCCGCTGCAGCTCCAGGCCGACGACCAGAAGGGTCTGGAGGCCTATCTGGAGCGGCTGCTGCAGTGGCAGGAAAAGGCCCTGCGCGAAGAGAAGCTGGAGTCCGATTGGTGGGCGCCGAATGGCGACTACGAGGCGGCCTGCAAGGCCTTCCTGGAAGGTCTGCTCACCGACGCCAAGTACCGCGCCCTGCGCGGCGAGATCGTCACCGCGGTCCGCGAACTGGCTCCGGCCGGTGCGTTGAACGGCCTGGTGCAGATGCTGCTGCGCAATACCGCGCCCGGCGTGCCCGACCTCTACCAGGGTGGTGAATTCTGGGACTTCAGCCTGGTGGAGCCCGACAACCGCCGTGCCGTGGACTACGCCCCACGGCAGCAGGCGCTGGCCAAGCACGCTTCCGTCGAGGCTGCCCTGGATGCCTGGCAGAACGGCGAGATCAAGCAACAGGTACTGGCTGCCGTCCTGCAGCTGCGCAAGCAGCAGCCGCAGCTGTTCACCGAAGGTCGCTACCTGCCCCTGACCGTAGTGGGTGCCCATGCCGATCAGGTGCTGGCGTTCGCCCGGACCTGGGAGCAACAGGCGGTGATCGTCATCGTGCCGGTGCATGCCTCCGACGTCCTGCAGAACGATCGAAATCTCCGCTTTTCCGCAGAGGCCTGGCAGGACACCCGGATAAAACTTCCGGAAACCTTGTCCATGTACCGTTTTGGGGAAACTTTTGCCCCGGCATCTGTCCATGACCAGAAGAAAGAGCTTTCTGTCGGCGAGGTTCTGGCACGTTTTCCGCTTGGATTGCTCAGCACACAAGACATCACTCAAGGAGCCGCACCGCAATGACCCAAAAAGACGAACGCATCCAGCAGCTCGCCTATCAGATCTGGGAGTCCGAAGGACGGCCGGCCCACGAACACGATCGCCACTGGGAGATGGCGACTCGACTGTACGAAGCCGAACAGGAAGGCGTGGCCAAGAAGACCGCGGCCAAGAAGCCTCGCGCGACCAAGGCTGCGGCAGCGAGCGCGGACAAGCCCGTCGCCAGCAAGCCCCGCACCACCGGCAAGACCAAGAGTGGCAGCGAGAAGGCTGCTACCGAAGCCGCAGCGGCCGGTGAGTCGGTAACCGAGAAGGTGGAATCGGCGGCCAAGAAGGTTGCCTCCAAGGTCAAGCAGGCGGTCAAGCCCAGTGCAGGCAAGACCGGCGCGAGCAAGACCACCGCCAGCAAGGCCAAGGCCGATGCCAACGTTGAGGCCACGGGCGTAGGCGTAGCTCCGGCCACGCCGAAGAAGCCGCGCGCGTCCCGCGCCAAGGCGGCCACGACCAAGCCCGCCGCCACCGAGTGATGTGATGTTTCGGCCTGGCCGTCCGGCCAGGCCTTCCCCCCGCCGCCTCGCTGCGGTGTCTGCGTTATCAGTGTTTTCCTGATTTTTTCCTGAAAAAACAACGCTTTGTCGGTTCGCCATCAGGGCTCGGAACTGCGCTGCGTCGGGCCTTTCATATGCAGGTAGCCGGATCTGTATCGATTCAGCCACCGGCAGGTATTGAGAGCCGAGTCAGAGCTACTTCCTTCCTAGCTATCCCGAGAGCGTCGAAATGACTTCAACCGAGTCCAACAAGCCGTTAACCGAAGCGACCACTTTCATCAGCAAGTCCAAGTCTCGTGTTCGTGAAGGGCTGCCCTACCCCCTGGGCGCCACCTGGGACGGCTCCGGCGTGAACTTCGCCATCTTTTCCGCCAACGCCACCAAGGTGGAACTCTGTCTCTTCGACGACGAAGGCAAGGAAGAAATCGAGCGTATCGAACTGCCGGAATTCACCAACGAGATCTGGCACGGCTATCTGCCCGACGCCCGTCCCGGCACCCTCTACGGCTATCGCGTGCATGGCCCCTACGAGCCGCAGAATGGCCATCGTTTCAACCACAACAAGCTGCTGATCGATCCCTATGCCAAGCAGATCGTGGGCGAACTGGAGTGGAACGACGCCCTGTTCGGCTACACCATCGGCCACCCCGATGGCGACCTGTCCTTCGACGAGCGTGACAGCGCGCCCTTCATGCCGCGCTGCCGCGTCATCGACCCCGCCTTCACCTGGGGCAACACCACCCACCCGCGCGTGCCGCGTGATCGCACCGTGTTCTACGAGACCCACGTCCGTGGCTACACCATGCAACACCCGGCTGTCCCGGAAAGCGCCCGCGGCACCTTCTCCGGTCTGCAGGAAAGCGAGGTCATCGACTACATCAAGTCGCTCGGCATCACCTCCGTCGAACTGATGCCGATCCACTACTTCCTCGATGACAACCACCTCTTGGAAAAGGGCCTGAGAAATTTCTGGGGCTACAACACCCTGGCCTTCTTCGCCCCCCACTCGCGCTACATGGCCAGCCAGTCCATCGGCGAATTCAAGGTGATGGTCGCGCGCATGCACAACGCCGGCCTCGAGGTCATCCTCGACGTGGTCTATAACCACACCGCCGAAGGCAACGAGATGGGCCCGACCCTCTCGCTCAAGGGCATCGACAACGCCAACTACTACCGCCTGATGCCCGATGATGCGCGCTACTACATCAACGACACCGGCACCGGCAACACCCTGAACATGAGCCACCCCTGCGTGCTGCAGATGGTGACCGACTCGCTGCGCTACTGGGCCACCGAGATGGGCGTGGACGGCTTCCGCTTCGACCTGGCCACCATCCTGGGTCGCGAGCCGGACGGCTTCGACGAGGGCGGCGGCTTCCTGCACGCCTGCCGTCAGGACCCGATCCTGGCCGAGACCAAGCTCATCGCCGAACCCTGGGACTGCGGCCCTGGCGGCTATCAGGTGGGCAACTTCCCGCCCGGCTGGATGGAGTGGAACGACACCTTCCGCGACACCGCCCGTGCCTTCTGGAAGGGTGACGAGGACAAGATCGGCGACTTCGCGAAGATCTTCCTGGGCTCCGGCGACAAGTTCAATCGTCGCGGTCGCAAGCCCTATTCGTCCGTGAACTTCGTGACCGCCCACGATGGCTTCACCCTGGCCGATACCGTGTCGTACAACGACAAGCACAACGAGGCCAACGGCGAAGACAACAACGACGGTCACTCCCACAACCTGTCGTGGAACTGTGGCACCGAAGGCGAGACGGACGATCCGGAAATCATCGAGCTGCGCTATCGCCAGATGCGCAACCTGCTGGCCACCCTCTTCCTCTCCCAGGGCACGCCGATGCTGCTGGCCGGCGACGAATTCGCCCGGACCCAGGGCGGCAACAACAACGCCTACTGCCAGGACAGCGAGATCGGCTGGGTCAACTGGGAGATCAGCGAGAAGAGCGCCGAACTGCAGGAATACGTGCGCAACCTGATCGACCTGCGTCGGCGCTATCCGCTGCTGCGTCGTAGCCGCTTCTTCACCGGCGCCTACAACGAGGAACTGGGCGTCAAGGACGTCACCTGGTTGCAACCCGGTGGCACCGAGATGGGCGACGAGCAATGGCAGGACGGCAGCAACAAGTGCATGGGCATCCTGCTCGATGGCCGGGCCCAACCGACCGGCATTCGTCGCAAGGGCGCGGATACCTCGCTGCTGATTCTGGTCAATGCTCATTATGACGTGGTGGATTTCACCCTGCCGGAAGTCCCCATGGGCGAGCATTGGTCCCTGCAGCTGGACACCAATCAGCCCGACCTGGATGCCGGCGACGTCTTCAATTTCGGAGACACCTATCAGGTCACCGGACGCTCGGTATTGCTGTTCGAGCTGACCCAGACCAAGCGGAGGAAGCGCCAGGCATGACGGACGCGCAACAGGGTTTTTCGTTCAAGGTCCTGACCATCAACACGCACAAGGGCTTCACGTCCTTCAACCGCAAGTTCATCTTGCCGGAATTGCGCGAGGCGGTGCGGACGGTGTCAGCGGACATTGTCTTCTTGCAGGAGGTGTTGGGTACCCACGAAAAGCACCCGTTGCGCTTCGAGAACTGGCCGGCGGCGCCGCAGTACGAGTTCCTGGCCGATTCCATGTGGACCGATTTCGCCTACGGGCGAAATGCGGTCTACCCGGATGGCCATCACGGTAATGCGGTGCTGTCGAAGTTTCCCATCGTCAGTTACGACAACTTCGACATTTCCATCGCCGGACCGGAAAAGCGCGGGATGCTGCACTGCGTCCTGCGTGTTCCGGATCAGGGTGTGGATCTGCACGTGATCTGCGTACACCTGGGATTGCGGGAAAAGCACCGCCAGATGCAGATGAAGCTGATCTGCGAACACATCAATTCCCTGCCCAGCGACGCTCCCGTCGTGGTGGCGGGGGATTTCAACGACTGGCGCCAGAAGGCCAACGACATCCTGGGCCAGGGCGCGGGCCTCGAAGAGGTGTTCATGAAGACCGCGGGGCGCCTGCCCAAGACCTTCCCGGCGAAGCGTCCCCTGCTCTGCCTGGATCGCATCTATACCCGTAACGTCAGTGTCGGGCGCCCACAGGTGCTGGGCAATCAGCCGTGGTCGCACCTCTCCGACCACGCTCCCCTGGCTGCGGACTTCCACCTATGAACTTCGAATGGCGGGACGGAAACCGCATCGCCTTGCTGGAAAACGGCGAGGACTTCTTTCCACGGGTCTTCGAGGCGATCCGCGAAGCCGAGCGCGAGGTGATCATCGAGACCTTCATCCTCTTTTACGACAAGGTCGGCAAGGCCTTGCAGGAGGAATTGGTCGCGGCGGCCAAGCGCGGTGTCCAGGTGGACATCACCGTGGATGCCTATGGTTCACCGGACCTGCCGCAGGCCTTCATCGACGAGATGGTCCATGCCGGGGTGCGCTTTCGCTACTACGATCCGCGCCCCCTGGTTATGGGCATGAGGACCAACCTCTTCCGCCGCCTGCATCGCAAGATCGTGGTGGTGGACGCCCGCCTGGGTTTCATCGGCGGCATCAATTATTCCGCCGAGCACCTGGGCGACTTCGGGCCCGAGGCCAAGCAGGATTATGCCGTCGAGGTCGAAGGCCCCATCGTCGACGACATCCACCGCTTCGCCCGCGACGCCATCAACTCCCCGGAGGAGACCCATCGCTGGTGGGGCAAGCGCTCGCAGAAGCCGGCCGACAATCGCAATCCCGGCAATGCCCAGGCGCTGCTGGTATTCCGCGACAACGACGAGCATCGTGCCGATATCGAAAAGCACTACCTGGAGATGCTGCGCAACGCCAAGCGCGAGGTGGTGATCGCCAACGCCTATTTCTTCCCCGGCTATCGGCTGCTCAGGGAGATGCGCAATGCGGCGCAGCGTGGCGTCCGCGTGGTGCTGATCGTCCAGGGCGAACCGGACATGGCCATCGTCAAGGTCGGCGCCCAGATGCTCTACAACTACCTGGTCAAGGCCGGGGTGGAGATCTACGAATATTGCCTGAGACCCCTGCACGGCAAGGTGGCGACCATGGACGAGCATTGGTCCACCGTGGGTTCGAGCAACCTCGACCCCCTGAGTCTCTCGCTCAATCTCGAATGCAACCTGATCTTCCACGACCATGCCTTCAACCGTGAATTGCGCGGTCGCCTGGAAACCCTGATCCAGAACCACTGCGAGCACGTCGACAGCAGCAAGGTGCCCAAGCGCACCTACTGGCACCTGGCCAAGACGATGCTGGTCTTTCACTTCCTGCGCCACTTTCCCGCCTGGGTCGGCTGGCTGCCCGGTCATACCCCCAAGATCGAACTGGTGAGTCCGCCGGTGCAGCCCGAGCTCGAAACCCAGGACCGGGTCGATTCCTCGATCTCAAGGTATCCGCAACGATGAGCAGCCACAGCGACACCCTGGACCACGCCGACGACGAGGCGGACCAGCAGGCCGCCGACAAGCCACAGAACAAGCACTGGGTGCTGGCCAAGAAGATCCTGACCTGGGTGTTCCTGATCGCGGTGGTGGTGCTGCTGGTGATCTATGCCCGCAAGGTCGACTGGGGCGAAGTCTGGAAGGTCTTTACCGGCTACAAGTGGACCACCCTGGCCATGGCCGGCGGCCTGGTGGTGCTGTCCTATATCATGTATGGCTGCTACGACCTGATCGGGCGCGCCTATTGCGGCCACAAGCTGGTCAAGCGCCAGGTGTTCCTGGTGTCCTTCATTTGCTACGCCTTTACCCTGACCCTAAGCACCTGGGTCGGCGGCATCGGCATGAGGTATCGCCTCTATTCGCGGCTGGGCCTCTCCAGCGGCACCATCACCCGGATCTTTTCCCTGAGCATCGCCACCAACTGGCTGGGATATGTCCTGCTCGCCGGCGGCATCTTCGTCAGCGGCGTGGTGGACATGCCGCCCAACTGGTTCGTCGGCGACACCACCTTGCGCCTGATCGGCTTTGGTCTACTGGCCTTCATCGTTTTCTACCTGGGCGTCTGCGCCTTCGCCAAGCAGCGCGAATGGACGGTGCGCAAGCAGCGCCTCGCCTTGCCCTCGCTGCGCATGGCCTGTCTGCAGCTGCTGGTGTCCTCGATCAACTGGATGGCCATGGCCGCCATTGTCTATCTCTTCCTCGGCCGTCAGGTGGACTATCTGCATGTACTCGGCGTCCTGCTGCTGTCCAGCATCGCCATGGTCATCGTGCATATCCCGGCCGGGGTCGGGGTGCTGGAGACGGTGTTCATCGCCCTGCTGGCCAACGACGGCCTCTCCCAGGGCAAGATCATCGCCGCCCTGCTCGGCTACCGGACGCTGTACTTCATCGTCCCGTTGCTGATCGCCGCCGTGCTCTACTTCGCCCTGGAGAGCCGCGCCAAGAAGCTCAAGGTCAGCAACGACCGCCGCGAAGAGCGCAAGCAGCAGGAAAAGCACGCCACCTAGGACGTGCCCTATCTGTTATTGGGCTGGTGCATGGAAATCAGCCGGTAGAACAGCACACGCCCGCCCTCGGTGGCGGGCCCTTCCCCATCGCGCAAGCGGGCGCCCGCCTTGAAATACAGGTGATGGCTGCTCCAAGCGCTGTCCAGTTGCAGACCCAGGTCTCCGTTGCGCGAACCGGCGCCATGGGCACGTACCGTGAGCACCCCGGTACGCGCCAGCTTGATGTCATAGCTGAAGCGACTGTTGAGCGGTAGATGCTCCAGCAGGATGACGTCCTTGGGACTGTCGGTGGGGCTTTCCCGCAACCGGGCGATGAGTTGGCCCTGCTCGACCTGTCCCTTGGCAGTGGCCGCGCTTTCCACACGGTAGACCAGTTGCAACAGTGCCTGGGACGCTTCAGGCGCGGCGGTCTGGTCCTCGATCTGGCTGATGATGACCTCGGGGCGTGAGGGCACCTGCTGCACCGCCGCTTCGGCCTGCAGCAGGGCATCGGCCTCGCGATACTTCCAGGCATAGGCGCTGCCGTCCGGACGCGTTTCGCGCAACTCGGTCGCGGGATAGCTGTTGAAGGGTTGCGGGGTACCGGTCACGGGGACCCAGAACAGCAGCGACCCTCCCTCACCACGCATGAGATAGGGGCTGCGAAAGGCGCTGCTGTTGAGTTCGGCGGTCTGTACCTGGGCCACGGGCATGGGTACGGGAACCGTCAGATTCCATTCGGCGAGATCGATCATGGTGCTCTCGGTTGCCAGATGCCTGACAAGCATCGCCCAGAACGGGGATGCCTGTCAGCGCAGCGCGTCCCTTGCGGGACGCTCCCGGATCAGCCCTGCGGCTTGAACACCAGCACACCGAGGGGTGGCAACTGCAGATTCAGCGAGGCCGGCTGACCATGGGCGCCGATCTCCTCGGCGTTCACCCCACCGCCGTTGCCCAGGTTGGAACCACCGTAGCGCTCGGCGTCGCTGTTGAAGATCTCCTGCCAATGGCCCAGCGAGGGCACGCCTACCCGGTAGTTATGCCGCGGTACTGGCGTGAAGTTGGCGATCACCAGCAAGGGCCGCTGCTGAGCATCCTTGCGCAACCAGGCGAAGACGCTGTTGCCATTGTCGTCGCCGACCACCCAGTCGAAACCCTCGGGCAGGTGGTCGCGCTCGTGCAGTGCCGGCTCATGGCGATAGAGCTGGTTGAGATCGGCCAGCAATTGCTGCACACCGCGGTGGGTGCCGTGCTCCAGGAGGAACCAGTCCAGCTCGCGGTCATGACTCCACTCGCGCCACTGGCCGAACTCGCAGCCCATGAACAGCAGCTTCTTGCCCGGGTGGGTCCACATGAAGCTCAGGTAGGTGCGCAGATTGGCGAACTTCTGCCAGACGTCCCCTGGCATCTTCTCGATCATCGAGCCCTTGCCGTGCACCACCTCGTCGTGGGAGATGGGCAGCATGAAGCGCTCGGACCAGGCGTACACCAGGCCAAAGGTCATCTGATGGTGATGGTACTGGCGATAGACCGGATCCTCTTCCACATAGTGGAGGGTGTCGTTCATCCAGCCCATGTTCCACTTGAAGTCGAAGCCCAGGCCGCCTTCACTGACCGGTGCGCTCACACCCGGCCAGGACGTGGATTCCTCGGCGATCACCAGCGCACCCGGCGCCTCTTCGTGGACCACCTCGTTGAGGTGACGCAGGAAGGCGATGGTTTCCAGGTTCTCGCGACCGCCATGGATGTTGGGGATCCACTCGCCGTGCTTGCGCGAATAGTCGCGGTAGAGCATGGAAGCCACGGCATCCACCCGCAGGCCGTCGATGTGGAAGTGCTTGAGCCAGTGCATGGCCGAGGCCAGCATGAAGCCGTGCACCTCATGGCGCCCCAGGTTGTAGATGTAGGTGTTCCAGTCCTGGTGGAAGCCTTCGAAGGGATGCTCGTATTCATACAGCGCGGTGCCGTCGAAGCGGGCCAGGCCGTGTTCGTCGGTGGGGAAATGCGCCGGCACCCAGTCGAGGATGACACCGATGTCGGCCTGGTGGCAGGCGTCGACGAAGGCGGCGAAATCCGCCGGGGTGCCAAAGCGCGAGGTGGGCGCGAACTGGCCGAGCGGCTGGTAGCCCCAGGAACCGCTGAAGGGATGTTCCATGATCGGCAACAGCTCGATATGGGTGAAGCCCATCTCGCGGACATAGGGAATCAGGCGCTCGGCCAGTTCCCGCCAGTTGTACTGGCGCCCCTCGTCACCGCCTTCGCGGCGCCAGGATCCGGCGTGCAGTTCATAGACCGAGATCGGCGCTTCCACACCCTGCAGTTCGCGGCGACGGGCCATCCAGTCCTGGTCGTGCCAGGTAAAGGGCTTGTTGTCGGCCACCACCGAGGCGGTGCGCGGCGGCAACTCCGCCGCCAGGGCGATGGGATCGGCCTTGAGCGGCAACACGCCGTGCTGGCCGAGGATCTCGTACTTGTAGGAAGTACCGACCGGCAGGCGCGGCACGAACAGCTCCCAGACGCCGCTGTTGGCGCGCAGGCGCATGGGCAGCCGGCGGCCGTCCCAGCTGTTGAAGTCGCCGACCACCGAGACGCGGCGGGCATTGGGGGCCCAGACCGCGAAGCGCACGCCCTCTACGCCGTCGACTTGGCAGCGCTGGGCGCCAAAGGTCTCGCCGAGGTTGCGGTGGCGGCCTTCGTTGAACAGATAGAGGTCGGTCTCCCCCAGCAGCAGACCGAAGGAATAGGGATCCTCGGTCTCCTGCACGCCGCTGGGCCAGCGGATGACCAGCTTGTAGGGCGCGGCGTATTCCAGCCGCGCGACGAACAGCCCGGGCACCCGCCCCGGCTGCATCTGTGCCAGGGGCCGACCGCTGACGCGATCGACCAGCTCCACGCCCAGGGCGTTGGGCAGGAAGGCGCGGACGATCACGCCCTCGCCATCGGGATGGGGACCGAGCACGGCGAATGGATTGCCGTGCTCGCCGCGGGCCAACGACTCGGCTTCGGCAGCCGAGAGCCGGGCGTCGTCCAGGGGAGCGACGGGAGCGGTGTTGTGATCGGTCATGCGCGGGCTCCGGACAAGAGGGTCTCGACGATGGCAGCGACGCCACGTAGCGGGATGTTGATCCAGGTGGGTCGGTTGGCAGCCTCGTAGCCTATCTCATACACCGCCTTCTCCAGGCTGTAGAGATCCAGCGCCGCCTGCTCGCCGCGCTCGCCCCACTGGTGGCCGATACCGGCCGCCGCAGCGCGATAGCCTTCCAGGAAGGCCGCGTAGGAGGCATTGCGATAGGTCTCCGCCGCCTTGGCACGCAGCTGCAGATGCTCTTCCGAGGTATCGGCGCCGGCGTTGCTCGACTGGGTGACCATGGCCGCCGCGTAGTCGAAGGAGCGCAGCACCCCGGCGACGTCCTTGTGCGGACCGTACTTGCCGCGCCGCTCTTCCAGCGACCGCGCCGGCTCGCCTTCGAAGTCGATGAGAATGGCGTCGTCCTGGGCCACCAGCACCTGACCCAGGTGCAGATCGCCATGGACGCGGATGCGCAGACCGCCTTCGACATCCGCGGCCAGGGCCTCGATGCGCTTGGCCAGGGCTTCGCGCTTGCCGACCAGACCCTGCAGCAGCTCCTTGCCGGTGGCATCGAGCTTGTCGCTCATGCCCTGCAGGGTGTCCAGGGCACCGTCCACCTGGACGCGAACGCGGTGCGCCAGCTCCTTGGCCGCCTGGGCGTCCACGGTTTCCGGCGCGAAGGCCGCGTCTTCGGTGGGCTGCGCCAGCACCAGGTGCATCTCGCCCAGGCGCTTGCCCAGCACGCCGGCGAAGGCCGCCAGATCGCCCATGGCGGTGAACTCGTTCTCCACGTCGGAGATGCCGCCGCTGAGCAGATCGCGGGTGACGCGATCCAGACCGTCCAGACTCCAGGTCCAGGCATCGCCCTGGTTGTGGATGTGCTGCTGCACCAGCATCAGCACGTGCGGGGTGCCATCCGGCGCGATGCGCTGGGCCACGGCATGGGTCGCGGCGATGTTGGCGAAGCCGGCCTGGGCCAGGTAGCGCCCCATCTCCACTTCCGGATGGATGCCCGGCGCCACCTTGCGGATCAGCTTGAGCATCAGGTGGTCGCCGACGATCAGCGAGCTGTTGGACTGCTCGACGCCCAGGTGCTTGATCTCGATGTCCGGATCCAGCGCGAAATCCTCGGGCTGGTCATAGACTTCGAAGCTCAGCTCGCCGGACGGCGAAGCGATCTTGGCGCCCTTGCGGAAGGCGTCGAACACGGCATGGACGAAGCTGGTCAGGGCGAAGGCATCGGTCACCAGGCCCACGCGCCGCACGTGGCGGATGCGCGACAGCGCCAGCTGGGTAGCCAGCGGACTGCAGTGCTGGTCCTCTTCGGCGAGGAAGCCCAGGGGCAGTGCATAGCGCTCTTCGCCCTTGGCATTGGTCACCACCACCTCGCTGAACATCACTGGCAGCTTGGGCGTATTGATCTGGGCCGCATAGTCCAGGCGCACGCTGGTGATGGCTTCGTCCTTGGAACCGAACCAGCGACGCTTGGGCAGATAGACCGGCAGCACCTCTTCGAAGATGCGGCGCGGCTCGCCCTCCAGCAATTCCTGCAGGTGCCGCTTGATGACCACCGTCTGGTAGTCGGGCATCGGCGCCGGCGGCTCGGTGTGCCAGGCGGGCATCTGCTCGTTGCCGGCCAGGTAGAACCAGTAGAAGCCATAGGGCGGCAGGGTCAGCATGTAGGGCAGTTGGCCGATGGGCGGGAAGGCGCTGCCGCCGATCATTTCCACCGGCACCTGACCGGCGAAGCTGGACAGGTCCAGTTCCACCGCCTGGGCGGCGCGGGAGACGTTGGCCACGCAGAGAATGGTCTCGTGTTCGCCCTGGGCGTTGGTGAAGTCGCGCAGGTAGGCCAGGATGCGTCTGTTTGTGGGCGACAGCATCTTCAGGGTGCCGCGACCGAAGGCCTTCTGCTGCTTGCGCACGGCAAGCATGCGCCGCGTCCAGTTGAGCAGCGAATGGGGATCGCGGGACTGGGCCTCGACGTTGATCGCCTGGTAGCCATAGAGCGGATCCATGATCGATGGCAGCACCAGGCTGGCTGGGTCGGCGCGGGAGAAGCCGCCGTTGCGGTCGACCGACCACTGCATCGGGGTACGCACGCCGTCGCGGTCGCCCAGGTGGATGTTGTCACCCATGCCGATTTCGTCGCCGTAGTACATCGTCGGGGTGCCGGGCATCGACAGCAGCAGGCTGTTGAGCAGTTCGATACGCCGACGGTCGCGCTCCAGCAGGGGCGCCAGGCGGCGCCGGATGCCAAGGTTGATGCGCGCGCGGCGATCGGAGGCGTAGTAGTTCCACAGATAGTCCCGCTCGCGGTCGGTCACCATCTCCAGGGTCAGTTCGTCGTGGTTGCGCAGGAAGATCGACCACTGGCAGTTGGCCGGGATCTCCGGGGTCTGGCGCAGGATGTCGGTGATGGGGAAGCGGTCTTCTTGGGCGATGGCCATGTACATCCGCGGCATCAGCGGGAAGTGGAAGGCCATGTGGCATTCGTCGCCATCGCCGAAGTACAGCTGGGTGTCTTCCGGCCACTGATTGGCCTCGGCCAGCAGCATGCGGTCGGGATAGTTGGCGTCGATCTCGGCGCGGATTTCCTTGAGTACCGCGTGGGTCTCGGGCAGGTTCTCGTTGTTGGTGCCGTCGCGTTCCACCAGGTAGGGGATGGCGTCCAGACGCAGGCCGTCGACCCCCATGTCCAGCCAGTACCTCATGATGGAGATCACCGCCTTCATCACCTGGGGATTGTCGAAGTTCAAGTCCGGCTGGTGCGAATAGAAGCGGTGCCAGAAGTACTGGCCGGCGACCGGGTCCCAGGTCCAGTTGGACTTCTCGGTGTCGAGGAAGATGATGCGGGTGCCGTCGTACTTCTGGTCGTCATCGGACCAGACGTAGAAGTTGCGTGCCGCCGAGCCCTTCTTGGCGCGGCGGGCGCGCTGGAACCAGGGGTGCTGGTCGGAGGTGTGGTTGATGACCAGTTCGGTGATCACCCGCAGGCCACGGGCATGGGCCTCGGCGATGAACCTCTTGGCATCGGCCATGGTGCCGTAGTCGGGGTGGATGCCGCGGTATTCGGCGATGTCGTAGCCGTCGTCGCGCCGCGGCGAGGGATAGAACGGCAGCAGCCAGATGGTGTTGACGCCCAGGCTGGCGATGTAGTCGAGCTTCTCGATCAGGCCGGGAAAGTCGCCGATGCCATCGTTGTTGGAGTCGAAGAAGGACTTCACGTGCACCTGATAGATGACCGCGTCCTTGTACCAGAGCGGATCGTCGATGAAGGCAGCGGGTTTGCGGGAGCGAGCTTTATTGGGTTTTGCCATGTCGTCAGGTCCTTAACAGGGCGTCTGAATCGAATGCGTGTACCGGTCGTCCTTGCCGCCCGGCAGTGATGACGGCCGGGCCAGGCGGTGCGGATCTGTCCGCACCGCCTGGCCCGTGCCGCCCGAGGTAGCGCTAGTGGCCCGCCTGGATGCGCCAGATGCCGAAGGGCATCGACGGCTCCAGGCGCGTCCACTGGGTCTTGCCGTGCCAGGCCCAGCGGTGCCCGGTCATGAGGTCCTCGCCGTAGGTGGTGGCGTGGTCGTCGAGACCCAGCTCCCACAGCGGCAGTTCGAAGTGGCCTTCCTGGGCGTTGAAGGGATCCAGGTTGATGGCGATCAGGATGAAGTTGCCCAGGTCGTCGGTACGCTTGCCGAAATAGAGGATCTGGTCGTTCCAGCAGTTGTAGATCTTCAGCCCCAGGTGGGTCTGCAACGCCGGGTTCTGCCGGCGGATGCGGTTGAGCTGGGCGATCTCGCCCATGATGTTGCCGGGGGCGTAGAAGTCGCGCGGGCGCAGCTCGTATTTCTCCGAATCCAGGTACTCCTCCTTGCCCGGCGTGAGCGGCGCGCCCTCGCAGAGTTCGAAGCCGGCGTACATGCCCCACAGGCCCGAGCCCATGGTGGCCAGGGCGGCGCGGATCAGGAAGCCGGGCCGGCCGCTGGTCTGCAGGAAGCCCGGGTTGATGTCCGGCGTGTTGACGAAGAAGTTCGGCCGGTAGCAGTCACGCAGCGGGGCTTCGTTGAGCTGGGTGAAGTATTCAGTCAGCTCGGCCTTGGTGTTGCGCCAGGTGAAGTAGGTGTAGCTCTGGCTGTAACCGACCTTGCCCAGGCGCGCCATCATGGCCGGCTTGGTAAAGGCCTCGGCGAGAAACATGACATCGGCGTCACGACCGCGGATGTCGGCGATCAGCCACTCCCAGAACGGCAGCGGCTTGGTGTGGGGGTTGTCGACGCGGAAGATTTTCACGCCCTGCTCCACCCAATGCCAGACCACGTCGCGCAGCGCCAGCCAGAGATCCGGCACGGCATCCTTGGCATAGAAATCGACGTTGACGATGTCCTGGTACTTCTTCGGCGGATTCTCCGCATAGCGCATGGAGCCGTCCGGCCGCCAGGAGAACCAGCCCGGATGCTCCTTGAGCCAGGGGTGATCCGGCGAACACTGGATGGCGAAGTCCAGGGCGATCTCCAGGCCATGGTCGGCAGCGGCCGCCACCAGGGCGCGGAAGTCGTCCAGGGTACCCAGCTCGGGATGCACGGCGTCATGGCCGCCATCCGGGCTGCCGATGGCATAGGGACTGCCCGGCTGGTCCGCGCCCGCCCCCAGGGTATTGTTCTTGCCCTTACGGTGGGCCAGGCCGATCGGATGAATCGGCGGGAAATACAGCACATCGAAGCCCATGTCGCGTACGCGCGGCAATTCGCCGATCACGTTGCGGAAGGTGCCATGACGCTGGGGGTCGTCGGTGATGGAACGCGGAAAGAGTTCGTACCAGCTGGCGAATTCGGCGCGCAGGCGCTCGATGTCCAGCGGGTATTCGATGCTGTGGGTCAGGTGGACATAGGCATCCACCGGCACCATGGCCTGGCTGGCCTCGCCGGCCAGAAGCACGGCGACCTTGTCGCCCTCGCTGCCGGCCTGGTCCAGCCGCTGCAGCAGCGCCTCCAGGGGACCGCGCTGCTCGCCTTCGGCGCGGGACAGGGCCTGCTCGACATGGATGCGGCCTTCCTGCAATTCCAGGTTCAGCCCCACACCCGCGGCGTACTTCTTCTCGATTTCGTAGCGATAGGTGCCCCAGACATCCCACCAGGCCTGGACCACGAATTCGTAGCGACCCACCGCGGGCGGAGTGAAGCGGCCGCGCCAGAGATCGTTGGTTTCCAGGGTCAAGGGAGCCTGTTGCCAGTTCTCCTCGCCCTCCTGACGCCAGAGCACGCTGGCCGCCAGCTTGTCGTGGCCATCGGCGAAGATCTTGGCGGTCACCTCGACGACGCGCCCGGCGATGCCTTTGGCGGCGAACTGGCCATTGTCCACGGCCGGCGTGACCGACTCTATGGCGATGCGCGGGGTCTGGGCAGCGGTAGCGGGATCGAGGGAAAGCGTGGAAAAAGAACCGGGGAGATCGGTGTTCGACATCGAGCCTGACTCCATCTTGGGACGCGTGAAAGGTCGCAACGCGCAAGCGCTGCGACCTTGGTCATGAACCCGCTACTGCTTGGCTTGCCGCCAAAGAGGCCCGGCTGGCCGAACCCCTCAAGGGAATCGGTAACCCGTAGTGACACCCCTAGGGATGCCACTCCAGACAGCCGCGGCTCTACTGCAACCGGAAGCACTCACGCGGGTGTGTCTGAAAGAGTCTGAGCGCCGACGACGCGCAAAAGTTCAGCCAAACCGCAATGAACGGCAGGCACGTAAAACCGGCCAAAGCTCATAAATATCAGTTACTTAAAGTCAATAAATGAAGCTATCTCTAACTTATTGACCAGCGCTACGGTGCTTGTTGAAGAGCACCGTAGCGCAAGCCGGAGTAAGGATCGCCCTCAAGCCAATATTCGATAAACCACTTGAGCTACGATCTATAACCCCATGATTTCACTGATAAGGCGTATAGGGGAGATCGCGCTTGTGGGCACTACGCCGGTAGGTATTGAGAATGATCTCCAGCGTGGCCGGGCTCACCGCCTTGCCTTCCAGAAAATCGTCGATCTCGGCGTAGGTGATGCCAAAGGCATCTTCATCGGCCTTGCCGGGCGACAGGGATTCCAGATCGGCGGTCGGCACCTTGTGCACCAGTTCGTTCGGGGCGCCCAGCCATTCGGCCACCGCCCGCACCCGCCGCTTGTTGAGACCATGCAGGGGCGTGAGATCGCAGGCGCCATCGCCGAATTTGGTATAGAAGCCCATCAGGGCTTCCGCCGCGTGGTCGGTGCCTATCACCAGACCCCGGCGCGCGCCGGCCACCGCGTACTGGGCGATCATGCGCTGGCGCGCCTTGATGTTGCCCAGCGTGAAATCCTCGTGCAGTTCGTCATCGAAGGCCACGCGGGCTTCGCGCACAGAGGCGAGCATGGCGTCGCTGGCCGGCTTGATGTTGACGGTGTGGGTCTCGTCGGGCTGGATGAATTGCAAGGCGCGCTGGGCATCCGCCTCGTCACGCTGTACGCCATAGGGCAGGCGCATGGCGATGAATCTCAGGCGCGCATTGCCGCTCTCCTCGCGCGCCCGCTCCACCGCCAGCTGGGCCAGGCGACCGGCCGTGGAGGAATCCACGCCGCCACTGATGCCCAGCACATAGCTTTCCTGGCGGCTGTTCAGCAGATAGTCCTTGAGAAACTGGATGCGACGCTCCGCTTCCTCGGCCGGATCGAAATGCTCGGGTACCTGCAGGGCCTGGATGATGTCGCGCTGAAGGGCTTCGGTCATCGGGCGTTCTCCTCTGATTCGCGTTCGAGACGTTGATGATAGGGCACCACGGCGCCGAGGCTGTGCCGGGCCGCCGCCAACTGCACGGCCTCACGGTCGCCAGAAAAATGCTGGGTTTCAGAATAGAGCACGATGTCGTCACCGACGCGGTAGCCCCAGGCAAAACAGACGGTCCCCTGGGGAATGCCGTCCGCCCCGCCCGGTCCGGCCAGCCCGGTATTGGCGATGGCCACCTGGGCCGGACTGTCGCGCAGGGCGCCAGCAGCCATCTCCCGCGCCACTTCCTCGCTGGTGAGGTTGTGCCGCTCGATGGTTTCCGGCCTGACGCCCAGCAGGCGCTGCTTGGCCTCGGGCGAATAGACGACGTAACCGGATTCGATGCAGCTGCCGCTGCCGGGTATCTCGGACAACAATCCCACCACCTTGCCGGCCGTGCAGGATTCGGCCGTGGTGAGTTGCAGTTCGCGGGTCTTGAGATAGTCCAGCATGGACTCGATTTTGTTCATGAGTGCGTGTCCCCAAAAGCAGTTCTCCTCCGTTGGAAGAACGGCGAAATGGGGAAGTTCTCGGGTCAGTTGCCGGGTATTTTCCAGGTCGGCGGGCGTGTCGATGTCGCGATGGATACCGGCGTCCGCGATCTCCCGCTCTAGTACCGAACCCTCGCGCAGGAGCCGTTTCGCTCCCTCGTCGCCCGTGAGTTCGCCCAGCGCAGCGGCAAAATTCCGACCAAAGAGCACGGGATGGCCGCGCCGGCCCTGGTAAGCAGGGACGACGATGCGCTCGGGATGATGCAGCTCCAGCAGCTGGCGGGCCGTGGCGGGCTGCACGAAGGGCATGTCGCCCAGGGCGACCAGCCAGCCGGACGCCTCGGGCGTCCTTCGCACGGCTGCGGCCAGGCTGTCGCCCATGCCGGTGGTGGGCAGGCTGAGTACCGCCAGGCCTTCCTGCCGCGCCAGCGCGGCGCGCCAGGGGGCGCTGTCCGAGACCACGGCCAGGCACGGCAGACCCAGGCCTCGCCACAATCGAAAGGTCGCCTGCAACACCGTCAGCTCGGGCGGACCGGGCAAGATGGCCTGCAGCTTGTCGCCTCCGCCGGCGGCGCGGAACCGGCTTCCGGCACCCGCCGCGAGGATCAGCACCTGAACGCCAGGCATCCCTAGGCGACCTGCTCCACCGCCACCAGGGCGCGCTTCTTCTGGGTCAGGGCGATGCCGTTCTTGACCGCCACCACCTCCGCCAGCAGCGACAGGGCGATCTCTGGTGGCGTATGGCTGCCGATGTGCAGGCCGATGGGACCGTGCAGGCGATTGATCGCCGCCACCGGAACCTCCAGCTGCAGCAGCCGCTCCCGCCGCCGGTCGTTGTTGCGCAGCGAACCCAGGGCGCCAACGTAGAAGGCGTCGGATTGCAGCGCCGTCAGCAGCGCCAGGTCATCCAGGCGCGGATCGTGGGTCAGGGCCACCACCGCGGTGCGCTCGTCCGGGCGGATCGCCAGCACGGCATCGTCCGGCATGCCCGGGATGAAACGCGCCTGGCGCGTCTCCCAGCCCTGGCGGAATTCCTCGCGGGGATCACAGACCAGCACCTCGAAATCGAGCATGGCGGCCATGTCAGCGACATAGAGCGACAGCTGACCGGCGCCGATCAGCAGCAGCCGCCAACGCGGTCCGTGTACCAGGCGCAGGCAGTGCTCGTCCAGGGCGACCGGCTCGTCGCGGGTGGTGCTGGAGATCCGCACCTTGCCGGTGGCCAGGTCCAGCTCGCGCAGGGCCAGTTCGTGGTCGTCACAGCGTTGCAGCAGTTGCTCGACCCAGCGCCAGTCACCGACCTGCTCCTGGACCAGGCGCAGGGTGCCCCCGCAGGGCAGTCCGAAGCGGGCGGCTTCGTCACCCGAGACGCCATAGGTGATGACCTCCGGACGCTCGCCAGCGAACTGGCCGGCGTGCAGCCGGGCGATCAGGTCGTCCTCGATGCAGCCACCCGACACGGAGCCGCATACCTGGCCGTCGTCACGCAGGGCCAGCATGGCGCCCGGCGGCCGCGGCGAGCTGCCCCAGGTCTGGACCACGGTGAACAGGCTGACGCCATGCCCTGCCCGTCGCCAGGCCAGGGTCATGCGCAAAACTTCTTGATCGACACTGTCCACGCCCTGCTCCTCTCTACCTTGCACCTGCGACGGCAAAATCGTCGTTCCGGGGGTAGAACCCAACAGCGGAGCGGGGTTCCCCAGGGCGGAACCCGGTGGATCGCCGGCCTATCCATAGGGGACACCCCAAGAGGAGAACGTCCATGCCCCGCTCGATCTGGAAAGGCGCCGTCAGCTTCGGCCTGGTGCACATCCCCGTGTCGGTCGTCTCGGCGACCCGGCAATCGGGCATCGACTTCGACTGGCTGGATGAACGCAGCCTCGACCCGGTGGGTTACAAGCGCATCAACAAGACCACCGGCAAGGAGGTCCCCAGCGAACACATCGTCAAGGGCATCGAGCACGGCAAGGGCAAGTACGTGGTGCTCAGCGAAGACGAGATCCACAACGCCCTGCCCGAGGCCACCCGCACCATCGACATCCTCACCTTCGTCGAGGCGCGAGAGATCTCCATCCTGCACTTCGAGAAGCCCTACTACTTGGCGCCGGACAAGAACGGCGAAAAGGTCTATGCCCTGCTTCGCGACACCCTGAGCGCCGCCGGCAAGGTGGGCGTGGCCAACCTGGTGATGCACTCCAAGCAGCACCTGGCGGTGATCATGCCGCTGGGCGACGCCCTGGTGCTCAACACCCTGCGCTGGGCCGACGAGGTGCGGTCCGCAGAAGACGTCGGGCTCGAGGGGCTGGACGCCAAGGTCAGCAAGAAGGAAGTGGACATGGCCCAGCGCCTGGTGGACGACATGACCGAGCAATGGGACCCGGAGCAGTACCACGACACCTTCAAGGACAACGTCATGGCGCTGGTGGAGCGCAAGCTCAAGGACGGCAAGCTCGAAGCCGTCGCCGAGGAGCCCGAAGCCGAGGACAGCGGCGCCGACGTCATCGACCTCACCGAATTGCTGCGCCGCAGCCTGGGTGGCAAGAAGGACAAGGCCAAGGAGACGCCCAAGTCCAAGAGCTCCGGCCGTTCGACCACCCGGCGTAGCCCTGCCGCCAGCCGCACCCGCAAGGCCAAGTGAGGAGCGCCGCCATGGCCAGCTCGACCAGCGAATACAACCGCAAGCGCAACTTCGACATCACCGCCGAGCCGCGTGACGAGGGCAGCTCCCGCCGGCGCAAGGCCAAGGGGGCCCTGACTTTCGTCATCCAGAAGCACGACGCGCGCCGCCTGCACTATGACTTCCGCCTGGAGCTGGATGGCACCCTCAAGAGCTGGGCGGTGCCCAAGGGTCCCAGCCTCGATCCCGGCGAAAAGCGCTTGGCGGTGCAGGTGGAGGACCACCCCCTCGCCTACGGCAGCTTCGAAGGCAGCATTCCCGAAGGCCAGTACGGCGCCGGCGATGTCATCGTCTGGGATCGTGGCGAGTGGGAGGCGGATGGCGATGCCGCCGAAGGCTATGCCGCGGGCAAGCTCAAGTTCGAACTCAGGGGTGAAAAGCTGCGCGGTCACTGGACGCTGGTGCGCACCCGGCTGCAGGGCCACAGCGACAAGCCGCAGTGGCTCTTGATCAAGGAGCGCGACGACCAGGCCCGCGACACCGCCGACTACGAGGTGACCGTCGCCGAGCCCGACAGCGTGCTGAGCGACAAGACCCTGCCCCGGCTGGCGCAGGCCAAGGGCAAAACCTCCGCCAAAGCCAAGGCGACCAAAACGCCGACCCGCCAGCCCACCGCCAAGGCGCGCAAGGCCAAGCTGCCCGAGATCCTGGAAGCCCAGCTGGCCACCCTGGTCGACAGTCCGCCAGCCGGCGACTGGCTGTACGAGGTGAAATACGACGGCTATCGGCTGCTCGCCCATATCGAGGGCGGCGAGGTGCGCCTCTTCACCCGCAGCGGCAACGACTGGACCGAGCGCCTGCCAGAGCAGGCCAGGGCCCTGGCCGCGCTGGGCCTGGAAAACGCCTGGCTGGACGGCGAGATCGTGGTCAACGACGCCCAGGGCGTCTCCAGCTTCCAGGCGCTGCAGAATGCCTTCGAGACCGGCAAGGCGACCCGCATCACCTATTACCTGTTCGACCTGCCCTATCTCAACGGCGCGGACCTGCGCGAGGTGCCGGTCGAGCAACGCCGCGAGTTGCTCGGCAAGCTGCTGGCAGAGAGCAACAACAGCGAGCTGCTGCGCTTCTCCGCCGCCTTCGAGGTGCCGGCCGAGCGCATCCTGGCCAGTGCCTGCGAACTCGGGCTCGAAGGGGTCATCGGCAAGCGCCTGGGTAGCCCCTACCGTTCGCGGCGCAACAAGGACTGGATCAAGCTCAAGTGCGCCCACCGCCAGGAATTCATCATCGTCGGCTATACCCCGCCCAAGGGCGGCCGCCAGCACCTGGGTGCGCTGCTGGTGGCACTGCACGATGACCAGGGCCAGCTGCACTATGCCGGCAAGGTCGGTACCGGCTTCACCGCGGCCGTGCTCAAGCAGCTGCACGCCCGCTTCCAGCCGCTGATCGTCGATCAGCCGCCGGTGGTGGATCCGCCCAAGGGCGCCGCCTATCGCGAAGTGACGTGGCTGCGGCCCGAGCAGCTGTGCGAGATCGCCTATGCCGAGCTGACCCAGGACCGCATCGTCCGCCAGGGCGTCTTCCACGGCCTGCGCGACGACAAGCCGGCCGAGGGCATCGGCTTGGAAGAGGCGACACCAGCCCGCGAGGCCGAGGCGCCGCGCCCGTCCGCCGCACGCCGTCCGTCTGCGGGCAAGCAGCAGGACGCCAGCGTAGCCGGGGTGCGCATCAGCCATCCCGAACGGGTCATCGACGAAGCCAGCGGCGCGCGCAAGCTCGACATCGCGGGCTATTACGCCGCCGTCGCCGACTGGATCCTGCCGCACCTGGCCGACCGACCCGTGGCCCTGGTCCGGACGCCCGAGGGTATCGCCGGCGAGCAGATCTTCCAGAAGCACAAGCAGACCCTGGCGATCCCCCATATCCGCGAACTCGATCCGGCACTGGACCCGGGGCATGCGCCGCTGATGGTCATCGACAGTCGCGAGGCCCTCATCGGCGCGGCCCAGATGGGCACGGTGGAACTCCATACCTGGAACGCCACCGCCGACCGCATCGACCGGCCCGACCGCTTTATTCTCGATCTCGACCCTGATCCCGCCCTGCCCTGGTCGCGCATGCTGGAGGCGACGGGGCTGGTGCTGACCCTGCTCGACGAGCTGGAGCTGCAGGCCTTCGTCAAGACCAGCGGCGGTCGCGGCCTGCACCTGGTGGTGCCGCTGGATCGGCGCCAGGACTGGGACACCGTCAAGGCCTTCGCCCAGGCGGCGGCCCAGCACCTGGCCAACACCCTGCCCAAGCTCTTCGCCGCCAAGATGGGCGCCCAGAATCGCCAGGGGAAGATCTTCGTCGACTACCTGCGCAATCGCCATGGCGCCACCACGGTCAGCGCCTTTTCCCTGCGCGCCCGTCCCCACCTCGGCGTTTCGGTACCCATCGCCCGGGATGAGCTGGCGACCCTGGAGGCCAGCGACCAATGGCGCTTCGACTCCCTGCTGGAACGCCTCGAAGGGCTCAAGGACGACCCCTGGGCCGGGTATGCCGAGATACGCCAGAGCCTTACCGCAGCGCGGCGCAAGCGGCTCGGCGTAGCGTAGCGATGCGCCTGCCGTCGGCAAGCGTACCGCCTAAGCGAAACCCCTTATCGCTGCCCGTGGTCTGCACTAACGAGCGCTGTCGTGGACAGCGCCGTCGCCAGCCACGGGATGGAGCCGATGTCGATCGATCTGGATAGCCTCCAGGACACCCTGGACGAGTGGGCCTATGACGAGGTCACTCCCGCACTGCTGCAACACCGACTCCAGATTCTCAACCAGCGCGGTCTCGACCGCCTGCCGTTGCCCGGCCAGGGTCAGACCCTGGACCGTTGGCGCGCCCTGGCCCAGGTCGCCCATCATGACCTGGGCCTGGTCAAGCTGTACGAAGGCCACACCGATGCCCTGGCCATCCTGAGCGAACTGGAGGGCTACGCGCCGCCCGAAAGCCTCTGGGGCGTCTGGGCCGCCGAGCCGCCCGATGCCCGCCTGCTGGTGCGCTACAGCGCCGACGGCGTGGTCACCCTGCACGGCCGGAAGTCCTGGTGCTCCGGCGCCTCCCTGGTCAGTCACGCCCTGGTCACCGCCTGGATGGACGATCATCCGATGCTGGTGGCGGTGGAAATGAAGCAACCCGGCGTCGAAGTCACCCAGGACGGCTGGCGGGCCATCGGCATGCAGCACACGGGTAGCGTCGACGTGCTGTTCGACGGGGCCGCCGGCGTGCTGGTCGGGGCGCCCGGTCGCTACCTGCAGCGTCCCGGCTTCTGGCATGGCGGCGGCGGTATCGCCGCCTGCTGGTATGGTTCCGCCACCGCCCTGGCCGACACCCTGCGCGCTCACTGCAAGCGTCATCGCGAACCCCATGCCCTCGCTCACCTGGGCCATGTGGACGCCGCCCTGCTCGGCGCCGCCACTGCACTGCGCCAGGCCGCCGAGTGGCTGGACCTCAACCCCGAAGCGGACGCCCGTTATCCCGTCTGCCAGCTGCGGGCCCTGGTCGAGCAGTGCGCCGAAATCGTCATCCGCCATACCGGCCGCGCCTTTGGCGCCGCGCCGCTGTGCCGCGACGCCTATTGCGCCCGCCACATGGCGGACCTCCCCGTCTATCTGCGCCAGAGCCACGCCGAACGCGACCTGGCGGTGCTGGGTGACCTCAATCTGCTGGAGGGTGCCCCTTGGCAACTGTAGGCGATCGTCAGATTCAAGGAGCCGGCACCGCGCCCGAGGCGTGGCTGCAGTGGTCCGGCTTCGCCGAGATGCCGGCAATCGAGGCCTCGCAACTGGTCCCGCCCGGCCATCGCGCCGTAGTCGTCGCCCCGCACCCGGACGACGAGATCCTCGGCTGCGGCGGCCTGCTCTGCCAGTTGGGTGAGCTGGGGCGTCGTCTGGCACTGGTGGCGGTCACCGACGGCGATGGCAGCCATCCGCAATCCACCCTCTGGCCGGCCACCCGCCTGCGCAACACCCGTCCACTGGAGACCCGTGAAGCCCTGCGCCGCCTGCATCTGGAGCGCGCCACCGTGACCCGCCTGGCGATACCGGACGGCCATGTAAGCGAGCAGGAAGCCGCCCTGCAGCGGCGGCTGGTGGAAATCCTTACGCCGGAAGACGTGGTCTTCGCCACCTGGCGATTGGATGGCCATCCCGATCACGAGGCGACCGGCCGCGCCGCCGTGGAAGCCTGCCGCCTGCGCGGTGCCCGCTGCATCGAGGTGCCGGTCTGGACCTGGCACTGGGCCGCCCCGGGCGATCCACGCGTGCCCTGGGAACGGGCGCGGCGCCTGGATTTGGAGGAAGACGTCCTGGCGCTGAAGAAGCGCGCGGTGAATGCCTTCGGCAGTCAGCTGACCGAGGACACGAGCACGGGACAGGGACCCATCCTGCCGCCTGCGGTAGTGGCCCGTCTCACCCGTGCCTGGGAGGTCTATCTGACGTGACCGTCTCCATGAGCTATTTCGATTCGCTGTACGCCAGCAGCGACGATCCCTGGGACTACCGCCATCGCTGGTACGAAGCGCGCAAGCGCGATCTGACCCTGGCCATGTTGCCGCACCGTCGTTACAGCCACGGCTACGAGCCTGGCTGCTCCACCGGTGAGTTGTCCCGGCGGCTGGCCGAGCGCTGCGAGCGGCTGCTGGTCAGCGACGGCAATGCCTCCGCGGTCGCCACCGCTCGCGAGCGCCTGGCCGATCAGGCTCATGTCGAGGTGCATCACCTGCTGCTGCCGGACGCCTGGCCGGCCGGCGCCTTCGATCTTATCGTCATCAGCGAGATCGGCTACTACCTCGGCGAGCCCGGCCTGGCTGCCCTCTTGGATCGCGCCCACAGCGCGCTGCTGCCCGGAGGGGTACTGCTCGGCTGTCACTGGCGCCATCCCATCGAAGGCTGCGCCCTGACCGGCGACCAGGTTCATGAGCGCATGGCCGCCCTGCCCGGCCTGCATCGCCTGAGCCACCTCGAAGAATCCGATTTCCTCCTCACCCTCTGGTCTTCCGACCCCACCTCCGTCGCCCGCCGGGAGCAGCTTCTATGATAGGTGCCGTGATACCCGCCCATAACGAAGAGCAACACGTCGAACGCTGCCTGCAATCGGTCCTGCGCGCCGCGCGGCATCCGGCCTTGCTAGGTGAACCCGTCGAGGTCGTCATCGTGCTGGACAGCTGCACCGACGGCACCGCCGACATCGTTCGCCGGCTGCCGGTCACTGCCCTGGAAGTCTGGGCCTGCAACGTCGGCCTGACCCGGGCGACCGGCGCTGCCCACCTGATCCAGCTGGGCGCCCGCTGGCTGGCCTGCACCGATGCCGACTCCGAGGTGGCGCCGGACTGGTTCGCCGCCCAGCTCGCCTATGGCGCCGATGCCGTCTGTGGCGTGGTGGAGGTGGACGACTGGACCCCGCATTCCCCCGGCCTCAGGGCTCGCTACGAGGCGGCCTATCACGACCGCGAAGGCCATCAGCACATTCACGGCGCCAACTTCGGCATCTCCACGGCAGCCTATCTCCAGGCCGGCGGCTTTCCGTCCATGACGGTGGACGAGGACGTGACCCTGGTTACCGCGCTCCAGACCCAGGGTGCGCGTATCGCCTGGAGCAACAGCGTGCGGGTGCGCACCAGCTCGCGCCTGGACTGCCGGGCCCGCGGCGGTTTCGGCGACTACCTGAGCCTGCTCGGCGCCACTGCCTGACTAAACGCCCAGGGCGAAGGCCCCGGGCGTCGCGCCGAATTGCCGGCGAAAGGCGGCGATGAAGGCCGATGGGGAGTTGTAGCCGCAATCCAGCGCCACCTCCGTCACCGCAGCGCCCTGTTCCAGGCGTTCCAGGGCGCTGATCAGGCGCAACCGCTGGCGCCAGGTTCTGAAGGTCAACTCGGTATCGCGCAGGAACGCCCGGCTCAGGGTCTTTTCCGAGGCGCCCAGCACCCCCGACCACTGCGCCAGGGTGCGATCGTCCGACGGATTGGCCGCCAGGGCCTCGCACAGCAGACGCAGCCGGCCATCCTGGGGCGCCGGCAGCGACAGTCCGACCTCGGGTGCCGCCTGCAACTGATCCAGCATCACCGACACCAGCCTTCCCTCGGGCCCCGCCTCGTCATATTCCCGGGCGAAGCCGCTGAAGGTCTTGATCAGTTCGCGGATCAGCGGACTCACCGCCACCACCCGACACCGCTCGCCCACATAAGGCGCCGCCTCGGCCCCGACATAGAGGCTGCGCATCTCCGCCCTGGGCGAGGAGCGCACCTGATGCTCGACATCGGCGGCGATCCACACCGCCCGCTGCGGCGGTGCCACATAGCTGCCCTCGGCGGTGGTCACCGTGAGCACCCCCTTGATGGCATAGGAAAGCTGGCCCCAGGGATGCCGGTGCCAGGGTGTCCAGGCCGGTTGGGCCAGGGATTCCACGCGGGCATAGAGGCGCCGCGGCAGGTGCGCGAGTTCGGGCACGGGGCGTTCGACCGCAGACTGTCCGTTTGACGACATCATTGGGGCTTTTCGCGTTAGTCGGCTAGGTCAGGAGACGATAGCCTTGGGGCTATCCGCAGACAACCCGAGAGAGACCATGGCTCGTCCCCGCCTGATGCCCGACAATTTCACGCTGCTGCTGGTCGCCACGGTGATCCTGGCCAGCGTGCTGCCCTGCCAGGGCCTCGCCGCCCAGATCGCCAACGTGGTCACCAACATCGCCATCGGCCTGCTGTTCTTCCTGCACGGCGCCAAGCTGTCGCGCCAGGCACTGGTGGCCGGCATCACCCATTGGCGCCTGCACCTCCTGGTGTTCGCCTTCACCTTCGTCAGCTTTCCGCTGCTGGGCTGGGCGCTGCAGCCGCTGCTGGCTCCGCTGGTGACGCCGGAGCTCTATCTCGGCGTGCTGTTCATGTGCGCCCTGCCGGCCACGGTGCAGTCGTCCATCGCCTTCGTCTCCATGGCCCGCGGCAATGTCTCGGCCGCGGTCTGCAGTGCGTCCCTGTCAAGCCTGCTCGGGATCTTCCTCACCCCACTGCTGGTCCGGCTGCTGCTGGACGCCCACGGCGGCTCGGACGGCCAGAGCACCCTGGATGCCATCGTCAAGATCTGCGTCCAGCTGCTGCTGCCCTTCGTCGCCGGCCAGCTGCTGCGTCCGGTGATCGGCCACTGGGTGGATCGCCACAAGGGCAAGCTCAAGTTCGTCGACCAGGGCTCCATCCTGCTGGTGGTCTACACCGCCTTCAGCGCCGCGGTCATCGAAGGCCTGTGGCGCGAGACGCCAATCCTGTCGCTGGTGGGCCTGGTGTTCATCTGCGCCACCCTGCTGACCCTGGTCCTGCTCGCCACGCGCTACAGCGCCCGGCTGCTGGGCATGAGCAAGGAAGACGAGATCACCGTGGTCTTCTGCGGCTCCAAGAAGAGCCTGGCCACGGGGGTGCCCATGGCCAAGGTGCTGTTCGCCGGCAGTACCATGGGACCGGTGCTGCTGCCGATCATGCTGTTCCACCAGATCCAGCTGATGGTCTGCGCGGTATTGGCGCAGCGCTACGCCAGGCGCGAGACGGTGGAGGCCGCGCCCGTGGCGGCGGCCCCCGTGGCGAAGTGATCCCCGCGGTGGCGAGGCGCCCGTCTAGCGCGCCTCGTCCTCGCGAACCGGCTTGCGCATGGTGACCCACTCTTCCGCGGCGGTGGGATGGATGCCCAGGGTGTCGTCGAAGCAGGCCTTGGTCGCGCCCGCCTTGAGGGCGATGGCCAGGCACTGGATCTGCTCGCCGGCATCCGGCCCCACCATGTGGCAGCCCAGCACCTGGTCGCTGTCGGCATCCACCACCAGCTTCATCAGGGTGCGCTCCTGGACATCGGTCAGGCTGAGCTTGGTCGGCCGGAAGCTGCTCTGGAAGATCTTCAGCCGATGGCCACGCTCACGCGCCTCTTCTTCGCTCAGGCCGATGCTCGCCAGATTGGGCAGGCTGAAGACCGCGCTGGCGATCAGGTCGTAGTTCAGCGGGCGATAGCTGTCGGGATCGAACAGATGGCGCGCCAGGGTCATGCCCTCGGCCAGGGCCACCGGGGTCAGCTGCACCCGGCCGATGACGTCGCCGATGGCGTAGATCGAAGGCTCGGCGGTCTGGAAGGTCTCGCCGACCTCGATGAAGCCCCGGTCGTCCAGGGCGACACCGGTGTTTTCCAGGCCCAGGTCGTCCAGCATCGGCCGGCGGCCGGTGGCATAGAAGACGCAATCGGCGTCCAGCATCCGACCGTCCTTGAGTGTCACCTGCAGGCTGCCATCGGCGGCCTTGTCGATCCGCGCCACATCGGCATTGAATTGCAGGTCATGGCCGCGCTTCTGCATCTCGTCGCGCAGATGCTCGCGCACGCCCCGGTCGAAGCCGCGCAGGAACAGCTCCCGGCGATACAGCAGGGTCGTCCTTGCGCCGAGCCCCTGGAAGATCGAGGCGAATTCCACGGCGATGTAGCCGCCCCCCACCACCACCACCCGCTTGGGCAGCTCCGGCAGGTAGAAGGCCTCGTTGGAGGTGATGGCATGCTCGCGGCCGGGGAAGTCCGGCACGTCCGGCCAGCCCCCGGTGGCGATGAGGATGCGCTCGCAGCGATAGCGCTGGCCTTCCACCTCGACGGTGTGGGGATCGAGGATGCGGGCATGGGCTTCCAGCAAGGTCACCCCGCTGTTGACCAGCAAGGCCCGATAGATGCCGTTCAGCCGGCGGATCTCGTGGTCCTTGCTGGCGACCAGGGTGTTCCAGTCGAAGGCCGGAACCTCGGCATCCCAGCCATAGCCACGGGCCTGGCGGAATTCATCGCGAAAGGAAGCGCCGTAGATGAAGTATTTCTTGGGCATGCAGCCCACGTTCACACAGGTCCCGCCGAGGTAACGGCTTTCCGCCACTGCCACCCGGGCACCGAAGTCGGCCGCGAAGCGCGCGGCCCGTACCCCGCCCGAACCGGCGCCGATCACGAAGAGGTCGAAATCATAGGTCGTCATGGAGCTCTCTCTTTTTGCTGCTGGCGACCAGCATAACGCAAGGCCACCCTGCGCAGCGGCCCGGCTGGCCAACCGCCAGAAACGACAAGGCCACCCGCAGGTGGCCTGGTCGACTGCACGTCAGGCTTACAGCGCCTTGTACAGATTCTCGAAGCAGAAGTTGGTGGCTTCGACGAAGCCTTCCGCGCTGCCGCAGTCGAAACGCTGACCCTTGAATTTGTAGGCCAGAACGCAACCGTCCTGGGCCTGCTTCATCAGGGCGTCGGTGATCTGGATCTCGCCACCCTTGCCCGGCTCGGTCTGCTCGATCAGGTCGAAGATGTCCGGGGTCAGGATGTAGCGGCCGATGATCGCCAGGTTGGAGGGAGCGTCTTCCGGCTTCGGCTTCTCGACCATGTTGTTCACGCGGTAGATGTCGTCACGGATCATCTCGCCGGCGATCACGCCGTACTTGTTGGTCTCGTTGGCCGGGACTTCCTGGATGGCCACGATGGAGCAGCGGAACTGGTTGTACAACTTGACCATCTGCTTGAGGACGCTGTCGCCTTCCAGGTTCAGGCAGAGGTCGTCCGCCAGGACCACGGCGAAGGGCTCGTCACCGATCAGCGGGCGGCCGGTCAGGATGGCGTGGCCCAGGCCCTTCATCTCCACCTGACGGGTGTAGGAGAAGGTGCAGTTGTCGATCAGCTTGCGAATGCCGACCAGGTACTTTTCCTTGTCGGTGTTCTTGATCTGGCTTTCCAGCTCATAGCTGATGTCGAAGTGGTCTTCCAGCGAGCGCTTGCCACGACCGGTAACGATCCCGATCTGATGCAGGCCAGCCTCCAGAGCTTCCTCCACGGCGTACTGCACCAGCGGCTTGTTCACAATGGGCAGCATTTCCTTGGGCATGGCTTTGGTCGCAGGGAGAAAACGAGTGCCATAGCCGGCTGCCGGAAACAGACATTTGGTGATCATGGGAGTCCTTTGATCTGTACGTGAAGGCAAAACGAACGGCGGTCTATCCAGCCGCTTGTCGCATACAATGCCCGAAGCGCGCGACGCTGGAAATAGCCAGGCATGGGCGCTCTGTGGACGTGCGGATACGACTCCAGGATTGCCTTCCGGTTCTGCGCAAAGCCGCAAAGAACTGCTATCGTCCAAAGTTTGGAACCAGCGTCACGACTCCGCGGATAGATCTCGACATGAAGAAATGGATGCTCCCGTTGCTGTGTGTTTCCCTCGCCGGCTGCTCCCTGGGCGGTCATCACGAGGCGGCGGACACGCGGCCGCTCAGCGCGGAACAGACCACCCTGCTGCGCCAGAATGATCTCTTGCAGGCCAAGCTGCTGGTCCTGGGTGGCAGCGAAGAACAGCTCAAGCTCGCGGATGCCCTGCTGCTGCGCAATGGCGGAACCAGCGCCGATGGCGAAGTGGAGTTCTATCGCGCGGTGATCGCCATCAAGCAGGGCCCGCAGACCGATGACGTCCTGGAATTGCTGAACGCCTCCGCCGATCATCGCTATCCGCTGGCCTATGCCCTGCTCTATCGGATGTATACCGATCCCTTCCTGGTGCCCGAGGCCGACCCCATCCAGGCGCAGACCTACAAGAGCGCCTACGGAGAGCTCGCGGTGGCCAAGAGTGGCTATCCGTCCTTCGACAAGGCCGTGGAAGTCACCCGCCAGCTGGCGCCCTGAACCCGCCTCTCTAGTCGGCCGCTTTGCGGCCGTTCACAGTCTGGCGCTGGCGAATGAGCAGCCGTTGACCTTTCCTGGATGTGAATGATGTCAACTGGCCGCATGACGGTAGCATCGAGCCTCTACCGTCCGCCGCCCAGAGCCATCTCCATGTCCTCGCTTGGCAAGCTGTCACCCGATATCGTTGCCGTCCGGACCGTGACGCAGCGGCTCGTCCTGCTGCTGATCGGGTTCTTCGCGCTGGCCATCCTGCTGACGCGGCTGCCGACCTTCATCAACGCTGCCAGCGGCGAGACCTGGCAGATTCGCGGCGGCCAGATTCCGCTGATGCAGTATCCCGCCATGCCGGAGCGCAGCGTGGTCGCCAACCGCCAGCTGATCGCCATGCTCAAACCGGGCGATCGCATCCTGGTTCTGGACAGCGCCCCCTTTCGCCCCTGGAAGAAGGTCATGCTGATCGGCGAAGACAGCCGCATCGGCTGGATCCGTGTCACCCCGGCCCTGGGCGCGATCCGTCTGGAGTGACGCCAGGACCGGCGCGGGTCGACAGCAGGCGCATGACCCGGGTGTCATGCCAGCGATACCAATGCGCCTGACCCAGCCGCTGCGCCTGCCGATGTTCCGGATGGGCACCCCAGGCTGCGACCGCGGCCTCATCGGTCCAGTAGGACAGGGTGATGCCCAGGCCATCGGTGCCCCGTACCGATTCCATGCCCAGAAAGCCTGGCTGCCCCTGCGCCAGCTCCACCATGCGCGCCGCCATGGCCTCATAGTCGGGATCGTCGTCGGCGCGTTGCGAGACGAAGGCGATCACCACACAGTCCTCGGGCAATTCCGGCCGCTTCATGTCCCCAGGTTCCGCGCCGCGACCACCGCGTCCAGCCAGGCGCGCACCGCCGTGGGGACCCGACCGGCCAGCGCCTCGCGCTCGGGCTGATAGAGGGTGCCGAAATAACAGGGATGGGTCGTCAGCTCGAAGGCCACTGGCAGCTCTTCCTCATCCCAGGCGAGGACGCGCCAGCCGGCGTCGAGCAAAGCCGGCAGATAGGCGGGATTCACCCCGAAGCGACAGCGATAGGTGGCCTCGACCCGTTTGGCGCCGGCCGCCTCCGCCAGGCGCGACCCTGGCAGCAGTCGGAGTTGATTCTGCACCTCGATGCGGGCGCAGCTCAGGGGCGTGAGCACCGCGCGGCTGGCCGACGGATCGTCTTCACCGTGGGCGGCGTCCGTCCAGCCCAGCACGGACTGGACGTACTCCAGCAACGCGTACTGCAGCCCGCCACAGGTCCCGAGAAAGGGAATCCGCTGTTCGCGCGCTGTGCGCAAAGTCGCCAGCACCCCTTCGCGATGGCGATAGGGACTCCCGGGTACGCACCAGAGGCCGTCGCAGCCGCCAAGGGCGCCATCGGCCTCGACCGTCGGCAGCCAGCGTGTCCGCAGCGTGACACCCAGCGCCGTGGCGGTCAGCGCCAGGGCCTGGGGGGTGGCCTGGTGGGCCACGATGGAAGGGTCCTGGTCACCCAGGAGCACGATTTCGTACGACGTCATGACGGACACCTGCAGGCGTGAAAGGTCCGACCGACTCTAGGCCCTTGGGGCCGCGGTTTTAATAGGCGTTGCGGACAGCAGCCCTTGCGTCCCTGCCCTTTCGGTCACGGCCGCCTTTCGCCAGGCGCAAGGAAACGCCCGGTACAGCGGCTGTACCGGGCGCCGGACACCAGACGATCAGGGTGCCGGGTTGGGCTGGTCGACGTGGATGGCTTCGATGGCGGCCAGGGTTTCCTGGTCCAGCACCAGCTCGCTGCTCGCCAGATTGCTTTCCAGCTGGGCGAGCGAGGTGGCGCCGATGATGTTGCTGGTGACGAAGGACCGACTGGTGACGAAGGCCAGGGCCATCTGCGCCGGATCCAGACCGCGCTCCCGGGCCAGTTCGACGTAGGCCTGGGCCGCGCGCTGCGTCTGGGGATTGCTGTAGCGCTGGAAGCGTTCGAACAGCGTCAGGCGCGCCCCTTCCGGACGGGCGCCGCTCAGGTACTTGCCCGCGAGCACACCGAAGGCCAGCGGCGAATAGGCCAGCAAGCCGACCTGCTCGCGGATGGCCTGCTCGGCCAGACCCACCTCGAAGCTGCGATTGAGCAGATTGTAGGGATTCTGAATGGAGACCACCCGCGGCCAGCCACGGGTCTCGCTCAGGTGCAGGAAGCGCTGCACGCCCCAGGGCGTTTCGTTGGACAGGCCGACATGGCGGACCTTGCCTGCCTTCACCAGACCGTCGAGGGCCTCCAGGGTCTCCTCGATGGGTGTGAAGTCGGCATCGTGGTGCACATAGCCCAGCTGACCGAAGTAATTGGTCCGCCGATCCGGCCAGTGCAGCTGGTAGAGATCCAGGTAGTCGGTGTTGAGTCGCTTGAGACTGGCCTCCAGCGCAGCGGTGAGATTGGCCTTGGTAAAGGCCAGGCCACCGTCGCGGATGTAGTCCATGTCGCGGCCAGGACCGGCCGCCTTGCTGGCCAGCACCCAGTCGGCGCGGTCGCCGTGCTGGCGGAAATAGTTGCCGATGATGGTCTCGGTGCGGGTATAGGTCTCGGCGCGCGGCGGCACCGGGTACATCTCGGCGGTATCCAGCAGGTTGACGCCGGCCGCCTTGGCGACCCGGATCTGCTCGAAGGCTTCTGCCTCGGTGTTCTGCTCGCCCCAGGTCATGGTACCCAGGGAAATGGCGCTCACCTTCAGCTCGGTTCGGCCCAAGGATCGATAGTGCATGGCAAGCCTCTTTCGCGGTTTAAACCGCAACGTTAGCAGGACTCCCAAGCGCAGCCCAACTCGTCTGACGACTTGAACTATCGTCCGCTTGCCGATGCCCTCCCCTTGAGGCGACAGCCCAGGCTGCTCGCTGCTAGGGAAGACGCCCATCTACCCAAGCGGGTGCCCGTAGAGGACCGACGCGACACTCCGGAGTGCACATCATGAAAGCTGTGGTTTACCAGGGCCCACGCGACGTCGCGGTCAAGAACGTAGCCGATGCCCGCATCGAAAAACCCACCGACGTCCTCGTCAGGATCACCACCACCAACATCTGCGGTTCCGACCTGCACATGTACGAAGGCCGCACCAGCTTCGAAAGTGGCCGGGTCTTCGGCCACGAGAATCTCGGCGAGGTGGTCGAGGTCGGTCTCGGCGTCGATCGCATCAAGGTTGGCGACCGGGTCTGCCTGCCCTTCAACATCGGCTGCGGATTCTGCGAGAACTGCGAGCGCGGACTGACCGGTTTCTGTCTTACCGCCAACCCGGGCGTCGCCGGTGCGGCCTACGGCTTCGCCGACATGGGCCCCTACCAGGGTGGCCAGGCGGAGTTGCTGCGGGTGCCCTACGCCGACTTCAACTGCCTGGTACTGCCCGAAGATGCCGCAGAACGCGAAGACGACTACGTGATGCTGTCCGACATCTTTCCCACCGGCTGGCATGCCACCGAGCTGGCCGGTCTGCGCCCGGGCGAATCCATCGCCATCTATGGCGCGGGCCCGGTCGGCCTCATGGCTGCCCATTCCGCCATGATCCGTGGCGCCTCCGAGGTCTATGTGGTCGACGACCAGCCGGATCGCCTGGCACTGGCGGAAAAGCTCGGCGCCAAGGCCATCCACGCCAAGGAAGGCGATGCGGTGGAGCAACTGCTCAACCTCACCCATGGGCGCGGGACCGATCGCGGTTGCGAGTGCGTCGGCTACCAGTGCTGCGATCACCACGGGCACGAAGTCAATCACCTCACCATGAACAACCTGGTGGCGTCGACCCGCGCCACAGGTGGTATCGGGGTGGTCGGGGTGTTCGTGCCCCAGGACCCGGGCGGCCGGAACGACCTGGCCAAGCAAGGCAAGATGGCCTTCGACTTCGGCAACTTCTGGTTCAAGGGCCAGCAGATCCGCACCGGCCAGGCCAACGTCAAGAACTACAACCGCGAGCTGGCGCGGTTGATCCATGCGGGCAAGGCGCGACCCTCGCAGATCATCTCCCATCGCCTGAGCCTGGCCGAGGCGCCGGACGCCTATCGCAATTTCGATGCGCGGGATGATGGCTGGACCAAGGTGGTACTCAAGCCGGCCGCTTGAGGCGGTTCACCTTCCCAGGGAGCGCTCAGGAAGAGCCGCTCCCACCCGCCGGGCGCCGCCTGCAGCCAATCACTGGTGATAGGCCCCGGCTTTGGGCTAGGATGGCGCCGCCCCGAATTCCGGGGCCTGGGTTCCCTCACCCCAGGCACTTTCAAAAAGGCCCTCTCATGCTCGAACGTATCGCTTTCGCGCGCCGCACGGCGGTCGCCGCGCTCGTCGCCTTCCATATCCTCATCATCATCGCCAGCAACTACCTGGTGCAGTTACCGCTGCAACTGTTCGGCTGGCACACCACCTGGGGCGCCTTCAGCTTTCCCTTCATCTTTCTCGCCACCGACCTCACCGTGCGGCTGATGGGCAAGGCGCCCGCCCGCCAGGTGATCGCCCGGGTAATGATTCCTGCCCTGGTGGTTTCCTATGGGGTCTCGGTGCTGTTCCAAGACGGCCGTTTCCAGGGCTGGGCGGCGCTGGCCGCGGTCAACGTCTTCGTGCTGCGCATCTCCCTGGCCAGCTTCTGTGCCTATGTGCTCGGCCAACTGCTCGACATCCAGGTGTTCGACCGCCTGCGGCGCTCGCGCCACTGGTGGCTGGCGCCCACGGTCTCGACCCTGTTCGGCAACGCCCTCGACACCCTGGCCTTCTTTTCCATCGCCTTCTGGCGCAGCGACAACCCCTTCATGGCCAGTCACTGGCCGGAGATCGCCCTGGTCGACTACGGCGTCAAGCTGACGGTCAGCCTGCTGCTCTTCGTCCCGCTCTATGGCGTGCTGCTGCGCTCGCTGGTGCCCCAGGCCTGGGCGCGGCGTCCGGACCTCGCCTGAGGGCAGGATTGCTGCCAGGCGCGGCTTGGCCCTAGAGTGATGCCCCCTTCAATTGCCTTGGGTTCCGCCATGCTCGCCACCGCCCTCGCCCGCTTTCCGCGCCTGACGCTGCAACCCTCGGTGACCCCGCTGGAGATCCTGCCGCGGCTGTCGGCGGAGCTGGGCCGCGCGGTCTACTGCAAGCGCGACGACACCACCAGCCTGGCCCTGGGCGGCAACAAGGTGCGCAAGCTGGAATACCTGGTCGCCGCGGCGCTGGCCGCCGGCGCCGACACCCTGGTGACCGCCGGCGCCATCCAGTCCAACCATGTGCGCCAGACCGCCGCCGTCGCCGCGCAACAGGGCCTGGCCTGCGTCGCCCTGCTGGAAAATCCCATCGCCACCGCGGACCCCGGCTACCTGCACGGCGGCAACCGCCTCCTGCTCGAACTCTTCGGCGCCGAGATCAGAGCCGTCGCGGCGCTCGATGATCCGTTGCGGCAGCTGGAAGCCGAAGCCGAGCGCCTGCGCCAGCAAGGGCGCAAGCCCTGGGTGATCCCCATTGGCGGCTCCAGCGCCCTGGGCGCCCTCGGCTACGTCCGTGCGGCCCTGGAACTGGACGCTCAGTTGCAGGAGCTGCAGTTGCAACCCGCGGCCGTCATTCTCGCCTCCGGCAGTGCCGGCACCCAGGCCGGGCTGGACCTGGCCCTTCATCATCTGCGGCCAGAGCTGCCGGTAGTCGGCGTCACCGTTTCCCGCACCCAGGCCGAGCAGCTGCCCAGGGTCGGCCTGCTGCGGCAGCAGCTGGCCGAGTTGCTGGGCGTCGCTCTACCTGAGAATCCTCCGCTCCTGCGTGACGGCTACTTCGGCCCGCGCTATGGCGAGCCCAATCCCGGCACCCTGGCCGCCATCCGCCGCCTGGGCCGGCTCGAAGGCCTGGTGCTGGATCCGGTCTACACCGGCAAGGCCATGGCGGGCCTGCTGGATATGGTCGCCAGCGGGGACCTCCCACCCGGCCCCCTGGTATTCCTGCACACCGGCGGCGCCCCGGGCACCTTCGCCTATGGCGACTGGTTGGCGTGATCGGCTAGCCAAGCCACAGGACGATGGCATAACGTCAGCAGTTTTCGGACTTGGGATGTCAGAACAGACACCCTCATAGTGGCGCACCCTCATAACCACAAGGATCTCTGCCATGCGCAAACCCCTCCCCCAGCGTCTGCTCCGTAGCGCCGCCCTGTTGCTCGCCCTGGGCCTGGCCCACCAGGCCACCGCCCAGGCCGAAGACCTCCTGCAGACCGTCAAGCAGCGCGGCGAACTGATCGTCGGCCTGGAGGGCACCTATCCGCCCTTCAGCTTCCAGAACGAACAGGGCCAGCTGACCGGCTTCGAAGTGGACTTCGCCAAGGCCCTGGCCAAGGAACTGGGTGTCGACGCCAAGATCCAGCCCGGCAAATGGGATGGCCTGCTCGCCGCCCTGGAATCCCGGCGTCTGGACGTGGTGATCAACCAGGTCACCATCAGCGACGAGCGCAAGAAGAAATACGATTTCTCCACCCCCTACACCGTCTCCGGCATCCAGGCCCTGGTGCGCAAGGACGACGTCGACAGCATCAAGACCGCCGCCGACCTCGCCGGCAAGAAGGTCGGCGTCGGCCTGGGCACCAACTACGAGCAATGGCTGCGCCAGAACGTACCCAAGGCGGACGTGCGCACCTACGAAGACGATCCCACCAAGTACCAGGATCTGCGCGTCGGCCGCATCGACGCCATCCTCGTCGACCGCCTGGCCGCCCTGGAACTGCTGTCCAAGACCAAGGACAAGCTGGCCCTGGCCGGTGAGCCCTTCAGCCGCCAGGAGTCGGGCATCGCCGAACGCAAGGGTGATCCGCAATTCCATGCCGCGGTCGACCAGGCCATCGCCAAGCTGCGCGCCGATGGCACCCTGGCCAAGATCTCCGAGAAGTGGTTCAAGGCCGACGTCACCCAATGAGCGACACGCTACAGCTCCTGCTCGATTCGCTGCCCTTCCTGCTGAAGGGCGCGATCTGGACCGTGGTCCTGAGCCTCGGCGGCATGTTCTTCGGCCTGCTGCTGGGCTTCGGCCTGGCCCTGCTGCGCCGCTCGCCGAGCCTGCCGCTGCGTAGCCTGGCGCGGCTGTACATCTCGTTCTTCCGGGGTACGCCGCTGCTGGTGCAGCTGTTCGTCATCTACTACGGCCTGCCCGAACTGGGCCTGCAGCTCGATCCGCTGCCAGCCGCCCTGATCGGCTTTTCGCTGAACATGGCCGCCTACACCGCGGAGATCATCCGCTCGGCCATCGGCGCCATCGACCGCGGCCAGTGGGAAGCCGCCGCCAGCATCGGCATGACGCCGCTGCAGACCCTGAGGCGCGCCATCCTGCCCCAGGCGCTGCGCATCGCCCTGCCGCCACTGGGCAACAGCTTCATCTCGCTGGTCAAGGACACCTCGCTGGCGGCCACCATCCAGGTGCCGGAGCTGTTCCGCCAGGCCCAGCTGATCACCGCCCGCACCTTCGAGATCTTCAGCCTCTACCTGGCCGCGGCACTGCTCTACTGGGTCCTGGCCAGCCTGCTGTCCACCCTGCAGAACCGCCTCGAACGGCACTACGGGCGCCACATCAACGAACGAGGTCAGTCATGATCGAGGTGCAGGGGCTGTCCAAGTCCTTCCGGCAGCAGACAGTGCTGCAGTCCATCGACCTCGAGGTGGCCCAGGGCGAGGTGGTCGCGATCATCGGCCCCAGCGGTTCGGGCAAGACCACCCTGCTGCGCTGCCTCAATCTGCTGGAGACCCCGGAGGCCGGCAGCATCCGCCTGGGCGACCTGCGCATCGACGCCAGCCGACCGCTCAAGGGCCAGCAGCACGCCATCCGCCAGCTGCGCCAGCGCATGGGCTTCGTCTTCCAGAACTTCAATCTGTTTCCCCATCGCACCGCGCTGGAGAACGTGATCGAGGGCCCCATCATCGTCCAGGGCGAGGCGCGCGACACGGCCATCGCCCAGGGCCGTGAATGGCTGGCCAAGGTCGGCTTGGCCGACAAGGCCGATAGCTATCCCGGACAGCTATCGGGCGGCCAGCAGCAGCGGGTCGCCATCGCCCGGGCACTGGCCATGCGTCCCCAGGCCATCCTCTTCGATGAACCCACCTCGGCGCTGGATCCCGAGCGGGTCGGCGAGGTGCTGGAGACCATTCGCGGGCTGGCCAAGGAGGGTCGTACCCTGGTCATCGTCACCCACGAGATGGCCTTCGCGCGTGACGTCGCCCACCGGGTGCTGTTCATGGACGGCGGCCGCATCGTCGAACAGGGTCCGGCGGCCGAGTTGTTCAATCGGCCGCGTGAAGAACGCACCCGGCGCTTCCTGGCCAAGTTCGTTCGTGACAACGCCGCCGACTACTCCTGAGCCAGACCGGCGCAGCCCTGCAGGCTGGCCTGGCTGACGTTGCTGTTGGCCGGCACGCCATGGGTCAGCCAGACGTTGCCGCCGATGGTCGAGCCCTGGCCGATGGTGATGCGCCCGAGGATGGTCGCCCCGGCATAGATCACCACATCGTCCTCGACGATGGGATGGCGCGGGTGGCCCTTCTTGAGGTTGCCCTCGGCATCGGCCGGGAAGCGCTTGGCGCCCAGGGTCACTGCCTGATAGATGCGTACCCGGTCGCCGATGATGCAGGTCTCGCCGATCACCACACCGGTGCCATGGTCGATAAAGAAGCCTTCGCCGATCTGGGCACCCGGGTGGATGTCGATCCCGGTCGCCGAGTGCGCCCGCTCGCTGACCATCCGCGCCAGCAACGGCAGGCCGCTGCGATAGAAGTGATGGGCGATGCGGTGATGGATCATGGCGTAGATGCCCGGGTAGCAGAGCAGTACCTCGTCCACGCTGCGCGCGGCGGGATCGCCCTGATAGGCGGCGATCACGTCGGTATCCAGCAGCCGCCGCAGATCCGGCAGCGCCAGGGCGAAGGCCTGCACCAGCCGACGGGCCTCGTCGGCACGATTGACGCCGTTCTCCCCACGCTGCTTGGCGAAATAGTCCAGTTCCAGCTTCGCCTGGATCACCAGGGCATTGAGCGCCCGCTCCAGTTCGAAACCGACATAGAAGTCCTCGCTTTCCTGGCGCAGCTGATCCGGCCCCAGGCGCAGCGGAAAGAGCGCGCCGCTGAGGGATTCGATCACGCTGGCCATGACGCTGCGCGAGGGCAACTCGCGGCCGCTGAACTCGCGGAAACGCCCATGGGTCTCGCGCCATTGGCTGCGCGCCTCATGCAGTTCCCCGACGATGCGCCCGAGTTGCCAGTCGTTGCCGCCCGTGGATTGCCCGTTAAGTTCGCTCATAAGTCATCTATCCAGTTACCAGGCTGACGAGGATAAAGTATCCGCCGATCCCTGACAGCCCACGTCGCGCCGGGCGCGGTAAGCTGTCGTCCTTTGCCCATCAAGGAGCGCCACCCATGATCGCCTCCCCGCTGGTCACCGCTGCCTGGCTGCAGGAGCAACTCGGCCGTCCGGATCTGCTGATCCTCGATGCCAGTCTCTACCTGCCCAACGAACCCCAGATCGCCGACGAGACCTATCGGCAGCAGCACATCCCCGGCGCCCTGCGCTTCGATATCGAACACTTCTCCGATCCGGACACCGCGCTGCCGCACATGGTCCCCAGCGCGGGACGCTTCGCCCGCCTGGCTGGCGAATTGGGCGTCACCCCGGAGACCACCCTGGTCGTCTACGACCAGAAGGGCCTGTTCTCCGCCGCCCGGGCCTGGTGGCTGTTCCGCCTGTTCGGCCATGACCAGGTGATGGTGCTCGATGGCGGCCTGCCGCTCTGGCGTGAACAGGGCCTGCCGCTGGAGACCGGTGAAAACCTGCCCAACCCGCAGCCGCCCTACCCCGTCATCTTCAACAATCGCCTGCTCTGCGGCCTGGGCGATGTGCAGACCGCGCTCAGCGTGGGCCAGACCCAGGTGCTCGACGCGCGTGGCGCCAAGCGCTTCACCGGCGAGGTAGCGGAGCCGCGCCCGGGCGTCGCCTCAGGTCATATGCCCGGCAGCCAGAATCTGCCCTACGACAGCCTGCTGACAGAAGATGGCACCCTGCTGCCACCCCAGGAGTTGCGCCAGCGCTTCCAGGCCCTGGGCATCGACGGCCTACATCCGGTGATCACCAGTTGCGGCAGTGGCGTCACCGCCGCGGTCCTGCTGCTCGCCTTGAGCGTCGCCGGCCTGCCGGATGGTCGGCTCTACGACGGCTCCTGGAGCGAATGGGGTCAGCATCCGGCCACGACCAAGGCGCTGGGCCCGGCCTGAGCCGAGCTAAGCCGCTGATTTTATTAAATACCTGTAGTATCCGATAGAGACGCCCAATCGCCGACATCGCCTTTAACAATGAGGTGAATCGTCAAAATGCGATTAGTATGCGTCCTATCGATTTCAACCCTGACTTAAACCCATCAAGGAGTCATCAATGTCCCTGATCAACACCGAAGTGAAGCCTTTCACCGCGACCGCCTACCACAACGGCAAATTCGTCCAGGTGACCGAGGCCGATCTGAAGGGCAAGTGGTCCGCCATCGTGTTCTACCCGGCCGACTTCACCTTCGTGTGCCCCACCGAGCTGGAAGACCTTGCTGACCTGTACCCCGAGTTCCAGAAGCTGGGCGTGGAGATCTACGGCGTGTCCTGCGACACCCACTTCGCGCACAAGGCCTGGCACGACACCTCGGAAGCCATCAAGAAGGTCAACTACCCGCTGGTAGGCGATCCCACCGCTCGCCTGGCACGCAACTTCGAAGTGCTGATCGAAGAAGAAGGCCTGGCCCTGCGCGGCACCTTCCTGATCAACCCGGAAGGCCAGATCAAGCTGTGCGAAATCCACGACAACGGCATCGGCCGTGACGCCAGCGAACTGCTGCGCAAGGTCCGCGCCGCCCAGTACGTCGCCAACCACCCGGGCGAAGTCTGCCCCGCCAAGTGGAAAGAAGGCGAAGCGACCCTGACCCCCTCGCTGGACCTGGTCGGCAAGATCTAACACCCGCCTGATCTAGCCCGAGCGCCCGGGCGCCTTGCCCGCGCGCTCTTTTTTTGCCCATTTTTTACGGAAGCCACGTCGCCATGTTGGACGCCAATCTGAAAGCCCAGCTCAAGACCTACCTCGAACGCGTCACGCGCCCCATCGAGATCGTCGCGTCCCTCGACGATGGCGCGAAGTCCCGTGAAATGCACAGCCTGCTGCAGGATATCGCCAGCCTGTCCGATCAGGTCAGCCTCAGCACCGACGGCACCGATGCCCGTCGCCCCTCCTTCGCCCTGCTGACCCCCGGTCAGAACATCGACCTGCGCTTCGCCGGTCTGCCCATGGGCCACGAATTCACCTCCCTGGTACTGGCCCTGCTGCAGGTGGGCGGTCATCCGTCCAAGGCCAGCCAGGACGTCATCGAGCAGGTCAAGGCGCTCGACGGCGACTACCAGTTCGAAACCTATTTCTCCCTCTCCTGCCAGAACTGCCCGGACGTGGTGCAGGCCCTGAACCTCATGGCCGTGCTCAATCCCCGGGTCAAGCACGTCGCCGTCGACGGCGCCCTGTTCCAGGACGAGGTCGAGCGCCGCCAGATCATGGCCGTGCCTAGCGTCTACCTGAACGGCGAACCCTTCGGCCAAGGCCGCATGGGTCTGGAAGAGATCGTCGCCAAGCTCGACACCGGCGCCGCCGCTCGCTCCGCCGACAAGCTCAATGCCAAGGACGCCTTTGACGTCCTGGTCATCGGGGGTGGCCCGGCTGGCGCTGCCGCTGCCGTCTATGCCGCACGCAAGGGCATCCGTACCGGCGTCGCCGCCGAGCGTTTCGGCGGCCAGGTACTGGACACCCTGGCCATCGAGAACTTCATCTCCATCAAGGAGACCGAAGGGCCGAAGCTGGCCATGGCGCTGGAAGAGCACGTCAAGCAGTACGAAGTCGACATCATGAACCTGCAGCGCGCCGAGCAGCTGATTCCGGCCCACGAAGCCGGCGGCCTGCACGAAGTCCGCTTCACCGATGGCGGCTCGCTCAAGGCCAAGACGCTGATCCTGGCCACCGGCGCTCGCTGGCGCGAGATGAACGTCCCCGGTGAGCGGGAATACCGCAACCGCGGCGTGGCCTACTGCCCGCACTGCGATGGCCCCCTGTTCAAGGGCAAGCGCGTCGCCGTGATCGGTGGCGGCAACTCGGGTGTCGAGGCGGCCATCGACCTCGCCGGCATCGTCGCCCAGGTCACCCTGATCGAGTACGACGGCCAGCTGCGTGCCGACGCCGTGCTGCAGCGCAAGCTGTTCAGCCTGCCCAACGTGACCGTCATCACCAGCGCCCTCACCAGCGAAGTCAAGGGCGACGGCCAGAAGGTCAACGGCCTGGTCTACAAGGATCGCAACTCCAGCGAGTTCCACCACCTCGACCTGGAAGGCGTCTTCGTGCAGATCGGCCTGGTGCCCAATACCGACTGGCTCAAGGGTACCGTCGAGCTGTCGCCGCGCGGCGAGATCGAAGTTGACGCCCGCTGCCAGACCTCCCTGCCCGGCGTCTTCGCCGCGGGCGACGTCACCACCGTGCCCTACAAGCAGATCGTCATCGCCCTGGGCGAAGGCGCCAAGGCCTCCCTGGCCGCCTTCGATCACCTGATCCGCACCAGCGCCTGATCGATCTCACGCCCCCTTTCCCGCCCGGCACCTGCCGGGCTTTTTTTCGTCCGCCGTTTTCTGCGTTCACCTTGGCATGTTTCTCGCTGCGACCTAACCAGGCGTCATAAAGATGGGCACGAACGGTCTAGGAGTTCCTCCCGGACTTTCGTTAGGATCTTAGGACCGGGTTCCTGAACCTGGCAGCTCCAGCGGTAGAGGACCAGGCGGCATATGCACAGACAGATTTCTTCCAGCATCCACGACTCCTATCCCCCCAAGCTCGCGCCCGCCACGCCGCTCACCCCTCCCGAGCTGGTGGCCTCCCTGGAAGCCACCCTGGCTCAACGCCAACCCGGTCCGGTCTGGCTGTTCGCCTACGGCTCGCTGATCTGGCGCCCCGAGTGCCCCGCCGTCGCCGTGCGCCGGGCGCGGGTGCACGGCTATCACCGCGGTCTCTATCTCTGGTCCCAGCTGCATCGCGGTACCCCTGAGCAACCCGGCCTGGTACTGGGCCTGGATCGCGGCGGCTCCTGCTCGGGCTTCGCCTACCAGTTGCCGCATGACCAGCTGGACGACCACCTGCTGGCCCTCTGGAAGCGCGAGATGCCGGATGGGTCCTACCGCCCCCGCTGGCTGCAATGCCACCTGGAAGACGGCAGCAAGGTGCAGGCGCTCGGTTTCGTGCTGAAGCGCAATCTGCCCTGCTACGCCGGGAGCCTGCCCGATGACATCCTCAATCGCGTCCTGACCGAGGCCTGCGGCCATTTCGGCACCACCCTGGAATACGTCGAGCGCACCATCACGGCGCTCAGGGCCCACGCCATGCCCGATCGCAATCTGGAAGCCCTGCTGCAGCGCTATCGCAGCGCACCCCTGCTGGAGGCCATGCAGGGATGAAGCAACGTCAGATCAACCCCCACAAGCTGCTGCTCAGCAAATGGACGGCCGTCCAGCCACGCGAACGGCAAAAGCACTTCATCGTCACCCGGGTCCATACCCCGGAAGTCGAGACCGACCCCATCTCGCAGATAGATCTGCAAGCCGTTCTCACTCGTCGTACCTGGACGCTGGACTGGCACGAGTTGCAGGATGCAGAATGCTGGCTGCAAGGCTGGCAATGAAACTCCGAAAGCAGGGCCGGGATTTTGCGACTAGCATCGCGATATGACGGCACTTTTCTGCAAAGGTGAAACCCTGTAGCAGCCAATGCTGTCACAGTGCCACCTTTGAACAGGAAGCTTTTCCGGATGACCCTCTATGTCGAACTCGCCAGCGCCTTCAACACCCTCAAAGGCGGATTCGAGCCGTTGCGCTGCGTGATCTCCACGCGTGATCAGCGCGCCTACGATGTCGAGGTCTTTTCCCGCAGCGGTCAGTCGGTACTGAACCGCCCTATCGCCCGCACCGAGTTGCTCGACGCGGCCATGCTCGAAGCCTTCATCCTCGACAGCCGCTCACGTATCGAGCGCGATGCGGATGAAACGCCCTACTGGACGATTCCCTCCTGAACGAAAAAGGCCACTCGAACAGGAGTGGCCTTTTCATTTGGATGGTGCCCGAGGCCGGAATCGAACCGGCACGACGGTTAAGTCGAGGGATTTTAAGTCCCTTGTGTCTACCAGTTTCACCACTCGGGCAGAACCGAACCCTCAGACAAGCGGATTCGTAGAACCTGATCCAGTATTCACACATCCCTGGATGATGAAAAGCCCCGTAGACCTGGGATCTACGGGGCTCTCAATAGTGGAGGCCGAGGTCGGAATCGAACCGGCGTACACGGATTTGCAATCCGCTGCATGACCACTCTGCCACCCGGCCTCAAACCTGAATGTCTTGCGACACTCATGTAAAACATGGAGCGGGAAACGAGACTCGAACTCGCGACCCCGACCTTGGCAAGGTCGTGCTCTACCAACTGAGCTATTCCCGCTTGGTGACGGGCGCCATTCTATCTGAGCCACCCTTCATGTCAAGCCATTGATTCAAAAAACTTATTTCTTTTTCTCGGCGCTCATCAGATGCGGCCAGGCGGCCATCAGATAGGTGCACATCGACCACAGGGTCAGGGCTGCTGCGACGATGAGCAACGCATAACCACTGATGACCCAGAAGGTCATCTGCGGCGGGTTGGCCAACAGGATGACCAGCGCCAGCATCTGCGCCGCCGTCTTCCACTTGCCCAGATTGGACACCGCGACCTGGGCCCGGGCGCCCAACTCGGCCATCCACTCCCGCAGCGCCGATACCACGATCTCACGACCGACGATGATGACGGCAGGCAGTGTCAGCCAGGCATTGGCATGCTCCTGCACCAGCAACACCAGGGCCACGGCGACGATGAGCTTGTCCGCTACCGGATCCAGGAAGGCACCGAAGGGCGTGCTCTGCCCCAGGCGCCGAGCCAGATAACCATCCAGCCAGTCGGTTGCACAGGCGATGGCGAAGATGGTGCTGGCGGTCCAGTAACTCCAGTGGACTGGCAGATAGAACAGGATGACAAAGAGCGGAATGAGGAAGACGCGCAGTACGGTAAGCAGATTTGGAATATTCATTGGCGCGGCTGTTGGTGAACGTGAGGCGATTCTACTCGCTGTGCAAGGCCGCATAAATCTGCTCGGCCAGCTTTTTGCTAATGCTTGGCGCTTTGGCGATCTCTTCGATACTCGCACGCTGCAGCTCACGGAGTCCGCCAAAGTGCTTGAGAAGCTCCTGCCGCCGCTTGGGCCCGATTCCGGCAACCTCCTCCAGCGATGACGTCCGGCGCGCCTTGCCGCGGCGTGCGCGGTGTCCGGTGATGGCGAATCGGTGCGCCTCGTCGCGAATCTGCTGAATGAGATGCAGCGCGGGCGAATGAGCCGGCAGGGTGAATTCGTTGGACGGATCGTCCAGATAGAGGACTTCGAGACCCGGCTTGCGGGTGACGCCCTTGGCGATGCCCAGCAGGACCAGATCCGGCACCGCCAACTCCCTGAGCACCTCACGGGCCATGGCCAACTGGCCCTTGCCTCCATCCACCAGCAGGATGTCAGGCAGCTTGCCCTCGCCCGCCTTGAGCCGGCTGAAGCGGCGGGTCAACGCCTGATGCATGGCGGCATAGTCATCGCCTGCGGTTACACCCTCGATGTTGTAACGACGATAATCCGACTTGAGCGGTCCTTCCGGCCCGAAGACCACGCAGGACGCCACGGTCGCCTCGCCACTGGAATGACTGATATCGAAACACTCCAGCCGCTGAGGCGGTTCCGGCAGATCCAGCGCCTGCACCAGGGCATCGAAACGCACCCCCATATGCTGCCGATTGGCCAATCGCGTATTCAGCGCCTGCTCCGCATTGGTTACCGCCAACTGCTGCCAGCGGGCTCGGGTCCCCCGGACGCGATGAGCGATGACCAGCTGCCGCTTGTGAACCTCGGCAAAGGCATCGATCAGGGTAGCGAAGTCCTCGTGGACGGAATTCACGATGATCTCGTCCGGCAGATCCCGCTCCAGGTAGGCGAGGTAGTACTGCTCCAGGAAGGCGGCCAGCACTTCGCTGGAATCCTCCTCGATCCCTACCTCCGGGAAGAAATTCTTGCTGCCCAGCACTCGCCCGCCGCGTACGCTGACCAGGTGCACACAGGCACCGCCCGGATTGACGAGCGCGGCGATGACATCGACATCACCGGTGCCTCCCTCGATGCTCTGCTGATCCTGAACCCGTCGCACCAGGGCCACCTGATCACGCAACTCCGCTGCCCGCTCGAACTGCAGATTGACCGAGGCGCTTTCCATCTTGGCTTGCAGCTCTTCCGCCAGGGCATTGCTACGCCCTTCTAGAAACATGGCCGAATGACGGACGTCCTCGCCATATTCCTGCTCGCTGACGAGCGCCACGCAGGGGCCCTTGCATCTCTTGATCTGATACTGCAGGCAGGGCCGCGTACGATTGCGAAAGTAGTTGTCATCGCATTGCCGTACCTGAAAGGCTTTCTGCAGCAGATTGAGACTTTCACGAATGGCACCGGCGCTGGGATAAGGACCGAAGTAGCGCCCCTTCCCTCTCTTCTCTCCACGGTGAATGGTCAGTCGCGGATACTGATCCTCAGTTGAGAGATAGACATAGGGGTAGGACTTATCATCCCTCAACAGGATGTTGTAGGGCGGGCGCCACTGCTTGATGAGATTCTGTTCCAGCAGGAGCGCTTCGGTCTCGTTGCCGGTGATGGTGGTCTCGATCTGAGCGATCTTGGACACCATGGAAGCCGTCTTGGGAGCCAAGCCGGTCTTTCTGAAATAGCTGGAAAGTCGGTTCTTGAGATTCTTGGCCTTACCAACATAGAGGAGCTTGCCGCCCTCATCGAACATCCGATAGACACCCGGACGTCCGCTGCAACCGGATAGAAAGGCTGCAGCATCGAAAGATTGACTCATATCAACTCGTTGCATCTACCATGCCGTGGCGAACAGCCAACATGGCTAGTTCGACATCGCTGGTAATCGATAATTTCTCGAAGATCCGATAGCGATAGGTGTTGACGGTCTTCGGCGACAAACAGAGCTTGTCGGAAATGACCTGGACTTTCTGACAACCTGCGATCATCAGCGCGATCTGAATCTCTCGCTCGGACAGCTGATCGAAGGGCGACGCTTCGGCCTTGGACTGAAAGGGTTTCAAGGCCAGCTGCTGGGCGATCTGCGCACTGATGTAACGCCGACCGGCGAAGGCCTGCTTGATGGCGGTGATCATCTCTTCGATGTCGGCACCCTTGGTCAGATACCCTGCAGCACCCGCCTGGAGCAGACGCGTCGGAAAAGGATCTTCCTCGCAGGCCGTGACGACCACCACCTTCAGGTCGGGTCGGCTGCGCAGGAGCTTGCGGGTAGCTTCCAGCCCACCGATACCGGGCATCCGGACGTCCATCAGGACTACATCCGGCTCGAGCTCACGGGCCAGCATCAGTGCATTTTCGCCACTGTCTGCCTGGCCGACGACCTGGATTCCTGCCACATCCGCCAACATCCGTACGATGCCGGTACGAACAAGATCATGATCGTCGACAACTAGCACCTTGATCAAAATCGAATCCCCTTCGCTTGCGCTTTCATCGCTTGCGTCACCTAAACAACTATCCACTGGCCCTACCCGTCAAAGAATAGGATCCTAGGCTACGCTATAAATTTGATTGGTCATGCAAAGAAAAAAGGGGTACGACGCTTCGCACCCCTTGCCTGCCGGCCTTAGGCCATTGGGCATTGTATACCGAAAAGAGCTGGAGAAATGAAGCAGATCGGAATCATTCCCGGTCAGGTTACCAATGGTTCGCCGAGGTGTTGGCTCAATCCGCAAGATCCAGGCCTGACCGTCGAAGGCCTCCCCGCTCCCCTGCGCGCCACCCTGATAGCCCGCAAACCCTGAACCCAAAAAGCCCGGCATCTGCCGGGCTTTTTCTTGCTCTTGTAACGCTGCGGTAGGTTGGGTTGAGCGCAGCGAAGCCCAGCATCCAGTTGATCGCGGCCATGGGCCGCTCCTACGGCATGCCTTCTAGCAGGAGCGGCCGCATCGGCGGACCGCCATGGCGCAGCCGGGCTGTTGTGGCTCTTGTGCTCTTTTCGGAGTGTCAGCAGCGCCCGTCTAGCAGGCCCCGCTCCAAACTCTTTACCACTCCGCTCCTGGTCCCCTCTCCCCCCGGGAGAGGGCTGGGGTGAGGGCAACCTCAGCGACCTAGGCCCAGGCTTTCTCTGGCCGATCATCGGCTCCCAGCGCCTAGGCACTCTGGCACTCGGCCAAACTTTTCCCGCCCCAAAGACAACACCCCCGCCAGA